>Ga0255758_10001923_pt1 | contig 20024 bp, 22 predicted proteins | sample 011ome_24_FD_179958 | JGI IMG/M metagenome (GOLD analysis project Ga0255758, IMG submission 179958) | Coastal salt marsh microbial communities from the Groves Creek Marsh, Skidaway Island, Georgia - 011513CT metaG (version 2) | ecosystem: Environmental > Aquatic > Marine > Intertidal zone >...
AAAAGATGTAATAAACCCATTCTCATATTCCACATTACCAAACCGTGACCTATCTGAAACATTGACCAGGCCCATGCATATATTCATATTTTTTGTAAATTTAAATTTATCTATTTGTTCTAAATTTCCATAGTAAAGTGAATCACAATTCATTACATAACTATTTTCTAGGTTAAATAATTTCATTGTTGTCATAGTACCGCCGCCAGTACCCAGAGGAACGCTTTCAATAAAATATTCAATAAGATTTTTATATGTTGAGGAATCGAGGTAACTAATTACTTGATCGCTATAGCAACCTAATGAAAAATATATTTTTTTAAATTTATGAGCATTAACTATGACATGTAAAAACTCATCGATCCATAATTGATTTTTCCAAGGCAAAAGCATTTTGTGAGTATTAGGAAAACTCTCCTGAAATCTTGAGCTTTTCCCTCCGGCTAGAATAATTAGATTTTTCATGAAGTAACTGAAACTTGTAACCCTTCGTTTGCAAAATTAAATATAAAAAATTTGCCATTTTTATTTTTTAGCGCATTAATGAGCTTATATTTATTCTCAATCTCAAAACCAATGAGAACAAAGCCTCCTCCACCTGCTCCACTCACCTTTACAAACTCAGCTTTATTTTTTCTTGAAATATTACAAACATGATTAATCGAACTATTGGTTATAGATTTTGCAATCTTTATTTTATTCATCCAGCTTTTTTCCATTAATTTAAAAAAATATTGAATATCTTCTGACCTTAAGGATTCTAATAAATCAAAAGACAATTTTTTTAAATTATGAGTAGCGCTAAGGGAAACTTTATCCATACTTTGAATATTTTTAACTTGTTCATCTATAATTCTGGATGATTCTCTTGAAGCTCCAATATAAAAAAGTAGCAATTTTTCATTTAAATCATTTATAAAAGATTTATTTAACTTTATTTTCTTAACATTGACAGAATCATCTGTATTAAAATAGATTGAGTTAAAGCCTCCATAAACAGCTGCATACTGATCTTGCCTTCCGCCAGAAAGATTACATAGCACTCTTTCAATATAAAATGCATGCTTAGCAATACTTATTTTAGAAATTTTTTTGTTAATAAAAGCAAATAAGCCGCCCAAGATAGCAACAACTAATGAGGACGAAGAACCTACTCCACTTCCTGATGGCACATCAACATATGATATTAAATTTAATGGAATTCTCTTGTTATTATGAAATTTTTCTATCACATAAAGATAGGTCATTTTTAATAAAAATATTGAGTCTTTCTTTTGCAGATCATCATCAATATTAAATGTTTTGGTAAAATTTTTATCTAAAAGATTAAAAGATATTTTATTTTTTGTGTTTTTTGTAATTCTGCAATGAGCATAAAGGGATATGCTTGCTGTAATACAATGACCACCAAAAGTTTTTCTATACGGATCAACATCTGTTCCACCTCCTGCCAAGCCAAGTCTAAGTGGACATTTAGATATTATGGTTTTATTTAAAGACTTTTTCAAATGTAGTCTTCCACGAGGTTATCTTAAAATGCTTTTTGATCATCTTTTCTTTTTTATATAGTTCTTTTTTGTTAGTTGAAAAAAAGAGTATAGCTTTTTCCCAAGAATACAAATCCCAAGGATCAATGAAATCAATGCATTCTTTATTTGAAAAAATCTCTGGGACTGATGAGCTGCTAGAAGCCAGACAAAATTTTCCATAGGACAAGCTCTCAGCAACAGGCAACCCCCATCCTTCATAGAGTGATGGATAAACCGTAAAAAGACATTTTTTATAGAGAATTGCTAATTCATAATCTGAAATATTGTTAAAAATGTAAATTTTATCTCTAATTCGAGGGTCGTATTTCAAATCATCCATCAAATCATTTACTCCCCAACCATGCATCCCAATAAAAATTAAATTAGGAAGCACATCCTTGTAACCTTTATCTATTAGCCTAACGTAAGCCCTGTAAATAATTTCATGGTTTTTTCTTCTCTCAATTGTTGATACTAAAAGAATAAAATCAAAATTAATTAAATGGTTAATGTTTAAATTTTGTAATTGAAAATTAGTAAGTGCAGAATCATGAATTATTTCTGTATCTCCAAGTCGGACAATAGAGGTACTTTTTATTGGGGCATTGGAAGATCTCCAAAATTTAACTAAGTCTTTTCGTGTATTAGCGGAAATACAGTAAACATGGTCTGACACATGGGCGAGATTAATATAATAATCAATAAATATTGGTGAAACATTACCTGAACATAAATGAGGATATAGAATTGGAATTATGTCGTAACAAAAAAATTTAACATTAAATTTATTTTTTTTCTTAATATCATATAAATACTTTAAATCCTTATTATCCCAATCCAAACCCATAGAAATATACGTATCATTTTTTTTAAAAAATATTTCTGTATTTAGATTCTTTTTTTTGGATAAGCAATTAAAGGGTAACTTAACAAAACTAACCAAGCTCTTTAAAAATCTCTTAGAATTAATATAAATATTGATTATTAATGGTTTATACTTTTTTAATCTAACTTCAATCTTTTTTTCTTTATCTCTCAAAATATAGAATAGAAATAATCGTAAAAAAAATACAAATTTATGATATTTTCTGGACGTATTATTATGAATAATACTTTGAGTTTGCATATGAGAGAGACTATCTACTATCATTCGAACTTCATCTTTTTTAATTTCATAGAATTTATTGAGTTTTTTATTAAAAATACAAAACTTAGTATTTTTTCTATGATTTAAAGAATAATTAATTGCTTCAAGCTCAACCCTTACAATTCCAACGGGAGGTCTAGACCAGTTATATGAAGTTGTGATATCTAACCAATTCATAATATACCTCTGATTTCATGATCAATAATTTTCAATTGGAATTCCCATGTCAATTCACTATAGTTTTTCTTAAAACTTTTTCTTTTCTCAAGAAGTTTTACTATTGTTTCTTTAAAATTATTTTTTTTACATAAATAAATCTTTCGATTGTCAATGTATTCTTCGAAATCTCTTAACCCAATATTATTTGAAACAACAAAGCATTTAGAACCAATCGCCTGCGCTGTTTTAAGAGCAGACCCACCTCCATAACCTATAGGTAAAACTATTATGTGGGCAAGGTTAAGCAATGTATTCAAATCACAATCAGATATCTCATCAAGCAAGATTAATCTTGACTGATTAAACATGAAGTTTTCATCCTTTGTAAAGGCACTATAAACATGCTGAGATACACCGCCTGCAATGACAAGTTTTACATCAGGAGGAAGGTATGCGAGAATATCTCCAAGATATTCATTAATATGTGTAAAGTTAGGTGGATGACCGCTCCCAAAGTAAAAAATAAATTTTTTAGGAAGAATTTTTTTTAATTTTTGGTAACTTTTATTTTCTACATCACTTAATGGATCAAAACCATTTTTTGAATATGCCAATTTAGTATTAGGTGATTTAATAACTTGGCAAAAGCTCATCTCAGTTTTTGAGACAAGAAAAATTAAATCAGAATTTTTTATCGCATGAATTTCGATCTTTTTAATGTCATCAATTAAATCCTCTTGTTGAATTGAAAAAGATTTTAGAATTTCCCTTTTTAATTTATATTCAATGTTTGGGTAACCTAAGATAATTTTTAATGAATGAAATTTTTCCTCTTTAATAAAATTAGCGAATTTATAAAGCCAGGGGTGTTCAACATAAATGTAATCTATGTTAGAAAATCTTTTTTGAACTTGTTTTAAAAAATAATCCTTATTTTTAAAAACATATTCACCAGTAATAAAATCATTTGCCAATGGCTGCTGATGACCTTTGTATATTTGCCAACTATCATTAAGCGGCATAGGTATATCAAACTTACCAATACATGCTCTGGGGTAAGCATTTTGCTCAAAAAATGCAATTGATTTTAAATTGTGTCCGTTCTTATTTAAATAATCATATGTTTTTTTTAATCGTACCTGCCCACCATGCCTAGGAAGCATAAAGGGAAAGGTTGAAAGCAATAAACCATCTATATTTTTTTTAAAAATTGCCATATCATAGGTTACTTAAATCTTACACATATTGAATAATTAACTTGGCTATATTTCATTATTTATCCATATTTGTGCGCCATCTCGAAGAGTCCAGCCATTTGGGTCAATTGCATGTTTGTTTTGCTTATAAGTTGTTGGTCTTTCTCTATATAAGGTCCAATTATTATTAAATAATACTTTAACGGCCTTTCCTTCTATAAGTCTTGATTGTGTCGCAAAGAAGAGTACTTTAACTTTTTTATTAATACAATTAATAAAATTATTATTTTCTATAAGAAACTCTTCGGCACCTTGAAGATCCATATGCAAAAAATCAACTCTTGAAAATTTTTTCGTTATTTCAGACAATGATTTAGAATTAACTCTGACGTGGTTAAGATTTAATCCTCTATAATCAGTATTCTTTTTCGATTTTGAAATTTGCGCACCATTATCAGAATTTGTATCAACATCTGGAAAATAAACGTATCCATTTTTTTCACTAACAGCAGAGTTATGTAAAAAGATTTTAAGATTCTTGCATTCAAGCAAATTATTTACCTTAAACTGTTCTTCAATTTTAGGAATTGCTTTTTTAGACGCCTCAACTGCAACTAAATTAATATTTTTATACTTTTTTCTTTTCGCAACAACTCCTGCTGCTGAGGCCCATGGTGAATATGAAGACCCAAGCTCCACAGCCGTATAATTCTTTTTATTTTTTGTGAGTTCAAAACTCTTTAATAAAGCAATATATTCAATTGCATCTGCATGAATTTCATCATTTGGAACTGGCAGATGATTCTTTACTATATAGTGATCTGAAGGATTTTTTATCCAACCATGAAATTTGATTGGTGTAACGACTCCTAACCAATCATATATATAACCATATTTATATTCTTTATTGGTGCTGTAAAGATATTTTTTCAACAAATCTAAATCAGACTCTTCCCAACCGCCAAAAAAATCCAAACGTAGAAAATTCATTGCCTCAACATATTTATTAAATAAATTCTCATTTTTTAAATTATCAGAATTTAAAAAATGAGAATTATTCTTACTTATAATTGTTAATCCGAACAAGCCTAGTAAAAAATTAATTAATTTTTTTATTTTATTTTTCATTATTTTTCCTTACTTTAAAATCTGTAGATTTCTGTACATAGGGATTTCAAAAGTTTCATGTTATGAGATGCTATAACGAAAATAGATGATTGGCTTATGTATTTTTGCAGTCTATCTTCAGCTTTTTTGATAAATTTTTCATCGCCTACACTCAACCACTCATCCATCAAAATAATGTCAGCTTTAACCGCCGTTACAATTGAAAATCCAAGCCTCATTAACATTCCAGACGAATAAGTTCTTATCGGTAGGTTTATAAATTCACCTAACTCAGCAAATTCAATAATACTAGGCTTAATTAAATCAATTTCGCTTTTATCAAGACCCAATAATAGGCATTTAATGTAAATATTTTCAATGCCCGAAGCTTCATGATCAAAACCGCCAAGAATATCTATCAACGAAGCAACCTTTCCATTAACAAATAAGTCTCCTGCTGATGGGTCATAAACACCAGCCAAAGCTCTTAGAAGTGTTGATTTTCCACATCCATTAGGGCCATACAAACCTAAACGCGCCCCGTCTTTTAAAGATATTGAAAAATCATTTAAAGCATTAACAGTGTAGACTCCACTATTTTCAACACCATAACCCAAGAATCTTAATATTTTTTTCTTTATTGAAGTATGATGGTTTGTAAAAACTGGAATGTGAATTGATAATTTTTTTGCATCTATACTTGCCATATTTTATTAAATCCAAAAAGAAATTCTCTTGTTATATTTACCAGAGAAAATCATTGCTAAAAAACCAAAAATAAACATCATGGATATTGATATGTAATAACTGTTTAAAAAAGGGGTCTTTCCTAATAAAGGATCTCTGATAATAGTAATTAAATGATATATGGGGTTTAAATCAATAATCATCATACTGCTTTTGATTGACTCAACCTGCCATATAATAGGTGTAAAGAAGAAAACCAATTGAACAATTACACCAACAATTTGACCAAAATCAGCATACCTTGTACAAATTGTTGCAACAATATAACAAAAGAAAAACAAGCTAATCTGAACAATTCCCAAACCTATAAAGAATAAAAAATATTTAAAATAAATTATTTCCACATCAGAGTAAGATAATAAAAACAAAATCAGAAACAAAATTATTATTGAATTATGACAAAGGATTAAAAAATTTTTTATCGTCAATCTGAGAATTAAGCCAAAATAAGAAATTTTTTGTTGTCTAATAAGATTGGAGAAGGAACCAAAACCGTTACTAGCCTCTAAAACTTGCGATGACATCCATAGCCAAAAAATATAACCCGTACCGAAGTATGGAAGGAACTCATGTATTGGTTGATTAAAAATTTTAGACCACAAGAAACCCAACATTAGAATAACAGTTAAAGTAGAAAGGGTTAGCCACCAAGGCCCTAAGATACTCCTTCTGTATTTTGATTTGACATCAAAAAAACCTAGATATAACCATAATGAAAAGGATTTAAATGCTAAATTAAAGTCAGCTAAACCTGTATTTAAATAATTTTTTAACATCACTCGCAAAATCATATCATAATGATTAATTATACTTATAAAATAGATTCTTAAATAAAATAGATTCTTAAAATAAAAAATGTGCGGAATAATATTTACAAACCTAAAAGTAAATCAAGATAAATTTAAAAGGTCGACAGAGTACCTTAAAAAAAGAGGTCCGGATAATCTTACGATAGACCAGTTTGCAAATTACAAAATTGCACATTCACGATTAGCTATTATTGATGATAATGAAAACTCTAATCAACCAATGTATTCGCAGGATAAAAAAGATTTTTTAATATTTAATGGTGAAATATACAATTACTTGCAATTAAAAAATAAGTATCAAATTACAACAAAAACGAACTCAGATACAGAAGTTTTGTTATGTCTTTTAAAAAAATTTGCAGAAAATATAATCCCAGAGTTAAACGGAATGTTCGCATTTGTTTATTATTCAATTAATAAAAATAAAATGATTGTCTGTAGAGACAGGCTTGGTATTAAGCCACTTTATTACTCTAATATTAATGGAAAACTTATTTTTTCTTCAATGCTTAGTCCAATATTAGAATTAATAGATAATAATGAGATTGATGAAATAGGTTTAAGACAATACAAAAAGATGAGAACATTTTTTAGAGGGCATACATTATATAAAAATGTAAAAGAATTTCCAGCTGGACATTACTTTAATGGAGAAAAATTTATAAAATATTGGGATATCGATAATCAGTGTGACCAATCAAAAAAAATCAATGATGATAAATTAAAAGAAATAATAATTGATTCGGTAAATTTACGCACATCGACTAGCAAGCCTTGTACTTCGCTTTTGAGTGGAGGTATTGATAGTTTTATTATTTCAAAATTAGCTAAAGTCAAAGATACATGGTCAGTTGGAATTGCAATGAACAACGAATTCAATGAAGCATCATATTCAGCAAAAATATTACTCACAGATCATTACAACATCGAAATTAGTAATGAAGATTTTATTAATCACTCATTGCAATTGCTAAAAAACACAAAAAAAACAATATCTGTAAAAAATGAAGTCTTGTTACATTACTTACTTTGTAAAATAAGATCTGAAAAAGACTATAAAATTATTTTAAGCGGTGAAGGTGCAGATGAGCTTTTTTTTGGATATGACAGGATCTTTCGATGGGCAAATAATAATCAGAAATTAAATTTGAAAGAGTTTGATGAATATTATTCATACTCAGATCATGAAGATATGGAAATTGTTGAGTATTGTCTCGAGCCTTACCTGGAAAACAACACAACATTAGACATAGTTAAAAAGTTCTTTCAAATTGATCATCTAAGGGGGCTTCTTCTCCGTCTCGATAATGCATCAATGGAAGCATCAATGGAAGCAAGAGTGCCCTTTTGCGATCATAGGCTAGTTGAGTATATGTACAATAAAGATTATTCTGAGAGAACAAATGACTCTAATTCAAAATTTATATTAAAGAAAATTTTTTCTGATATATTGGACGATGAAATAATAAATAGAAAAAAAATTGGTTTTCCAGTAGATTTAAATAAAATATTTAATAAAAAAACTTCCCATCTTAACTGGGTAGACTTTAACTTGATGCATTTATGAAAAAAAAAATAATTGGTTATACATCTGGCGTATTTGATCTTTTCCATGTTGGGCATGTAAGAATTTTAAAAAAAGCTAAAAAATACTGTGATTTTCTAATTGTTGCAGTAACCACTGATTCTTTAGTAAAGAAAAGAAAAAATAAAAACCCTGTTATTCCTTATAAAGAAAGAATAGAAATTGTTAAATCAATTAAATATGTCGATATGGCAGTAGGGCAGTCAAATATGAATAAAAAGTTAGCATTTGATAAATATAAATTTGATATTATGTTTGTTGGAAGTGATTGGAAAGGTACAGCAAAATGGAACGAGTTAGAAAAATATTTTGAACAAAAAAAAATTAAAATTAAATATTTTCCATATACTAAAAGCACTTCCTCAACAAAAATAAATAGAATAATTGATGAGTATTAAAAAAAAAATATTAATTTGCTACTTTAATGAATACAAAATTAATTATCAATATAAACTTTTTGAAGTTCAAAAATTTTTCCAAAAAAACCCAAAATATGAAACTATTATCTATGATAAACATGAAGTATCAAAAACTTATAGCTCAAAAAATTATATAAAAACAATAAATGAATTAGAAAATCATATAATAAATGCTTCATTAATATTTGTATCCTTCTATCAAGATATTCACTTTATACAGAATTTAAAAAATTTCAAAAAAAATATAATAGTAAATGTTTGGCATGGGGTGCCATTAAGAAAAATTGGTTTTGATAACCCAATAGAAAAAAATAATAATTTATTTAATGCAATTGACTGGAAAAATATTATTCATCTCGTTCCAAATAATTACGCTAAGCAGATATTCAAAACAGCATTTAGTTCAGAGCTTGAAAATATTAAAATCATTGGTGAAATTGAAAATATAAACAAAAGTTTTTATGAGTTAATAAAAATACTGATTAATAAAACAAAATTATTTAACAAAAAAAGATATATTTTATTTTCACCTACTCATGACCAAAATTTTGTAGATAAAGATATTACTGATAGATTTAAGATCTTTAGAAATTTAGATGAAATTAATAATATATTAAAAAATAGTTATCAAGAGTTGCATATTAAATTGCATCAGCTTGATCAAACAAATATAGATAAACTATACGGTTTTTCAAACATAAAAATTATAAGTAAATCGAACATCAACAATTCGATAAAACTTAATGACTACAGTAAGTTTATTACAGACATTTCATCACTCATTAACAACTGGTTACTTATAAAGAAAAATAACTATTTTCTTTTGAAAGGTTCAGAAACTTTTCATAAAACTAATCTTAGTTATGGGTACATAGATTATCTTTATAAGACTGAAGAATATAAAAGCTTCATTAAATTCATTGAAAAAAATAGTTATACTTTCGATACCTATTTGCCAAAAAAACTGAAATCAAAATATTTATTCCTTACAAAATTTAAATTTAATAATGAAATAAATAAACTTATAGGATAAGTTCTCATTCAAACCTTACATATTTATCATCAAGCCTTTCAATATCATCCTCACCTAAATATTTTCCACATTGCACTTCAATTATTTCCAAACAATCATCGCCTTCATTGATGAGCTTATGAATTGAACCCTGGCTAATGAAAGTTGACTGATTCTCTTTTAAAACAAATCTTTTTCCATCAATCAACACGGTTGCACAACCCCTTACCACTGTCCAATGCTCAGACCTTTTACTGTGTTTTTGTAATGAAATTTCTGAATGAGGATTTAGTATAATTGACTTCACTTTAAATGACTTATCAGCATGAACTACTTTATAACTTCCCCATGGACGATTAATAATATTATTCTCAATAATTATATTATTATCTTTTTTCTCCAAATCTTCATAAATAGCTTTTAAATTATTTTCAGAATTATTATGAGAGATATAGAGTACGTCCCCAGTGTCGATGATGGTCATATTTTTTAAACCGGAACAAACTAATCTTTTTGGCTCCAATGAATATGCTGAGATGTCGAAACAGTCGTATAGATGTGTATCAAACTTATTAGCCTTGTTGTTATCAAGCAGTTTTTTAAACTCCTCCCAAGAGCCAACATCACTCCAATCAAAAGTTCCTTTAACAATAGCCAAACTTAGGGAATTTTCAATCAAATCATAGTCAATTGATTTTGACGGAAGAGTGTTATATTGATTCTTATCAAATTGAATTGTGTCATAACCCATTATGGACTTTCTCACACCATTCGAATAAACATTTTTATACATCTCATAATTTTTTTTATTTTGTAATACATATTCAGAAATAACCTGAGATACTTTAAATGCAAACATTCCTGAATTCCATAAGAAATCACCTTGCTCAATATATTTCTTAGCCAGATCTAAACTTGGTTTTTCTTTAAATGCAAGGACTTCTTCATTGTCATTTTGGATATACCCATAACCCGTATCTGGCGATCTAGGCTGTATACCAAATAATACAATTTTATTTAATTCAACAAGCTCAAGCGCTCTCTCAATATTTGTTCTGAACTGAGGGATATTATCTAAAATATGATCAGATGGTAAGACTAATAGATTTGCATCACTTCCATATTTATCTTTAACATAAAGCGAAGATATTGCGATAGCTGGAGAAGTATTTTTTGATAATGGCTCAAGAACAAAAGAAGTGGGAAGCTTGTTCTTAATATTAGTTATTTCATTAACGGTTAAATAAAAAAAATCTTGGTTTGTTACAAAAATTATCTCATCAAATAAATCCAAAGAAGAAACACGTTGATAAGTTAATGATAATAAGGAATGATTCCCATCAATCTTGATAAATGGCTTTGGCATTTTTTGTCTGGACAGGGGCCAAAGTCTGGTACCAAAACCACCAGACATTATTAGTGCAATATTTTTTTTAGCCATCTTTTTGTAATTTCAAAACTATCAAAATCTTTATTTAAGGATTTAATGTCATTATAACCATTATTTACAAGTTGAGATCTTAATGATTGATTGCTATATAAATCTTTCATAGCTTTAATTACTCCATCTTCATCAACTTCAGCCCATTGAGATTTTGAAAAAAGATACTCACCTGGTTTCACTTTTACAAGCTTATAATCAACCAAAAAAGAATTAGATTTATTCATAAATTCTAAATTACCTGAGTAGTTAGTTGCTATCACTGGTTTTTTTGAAAGCATTGCCTCAGCTATATTTAAACCAAGACCCTCTGAACGATGTAAAGAAATATAACAGTGAGATAAATTAAGTAAACAAAGACTTTCATCTCTTGATAAGACTTGATCAAAATAAATAATATTTTTATTTTTTTTGCATAGATTTATTAAATTTAATTTTTCATTGGATTTAAGGTCGCCATTTATTGACCTTATAACAAGTAAAATATCTGATTCGTATTTAAATGCTTGTTGAAATGACTTGATTAAAATGAAAGGATTTTTTCTGTAAACGGAAGAAAGGAAGTCAAAATTAAAATAAAAGATAAATTTTTTACTTGGTAGGTTTAAAAAATCAAGTGACTTTCTACATTTCTTTAAGTCAATTGACCCAGGGACATAAACCTTAAATGGAATTTTAGTTATTTTCTTGCTCATGCTTTTAAAAATTTTATGAGTAAACTCTGATTGCGTAAGATTTAAATCTATTACTTTATTTAAAATTGTCCAATATTTAGGAGTTGATTCTAACTCCCAGAACCACAGACCAATATTGATATTATTAAAAATAGAAAAACGTAAATAAAAAAATGCTTTAAATATTATTTCAGGGTTGCCAATAAAAATATCAATTGATTTTTTGGTAATGAGGAGTTTTTTCAGGTTGTCATTTTTTTTATCGTCAAGATTTAAAATCGCAACTTTTGCATTAGGTTTAATTTTTTCTCTAATGGTGTCGACAACACTTTTGATACCTGAATGTTCGCTACCCTTATATATAATTCGAAATTGAGATTGAGCATTAATATCTATTTTTTTTTGTCGAAAACAAAATAAACTTATGCATCCTAGAATTACAAGACGATAAACAAAGTTAATTAAATTCAATAAAATCTTAGAAAACTCTATTATTTTTATTACGATCCATATCTGCACTCACCATCATTTCACATAACTCGTTCAATTCTGTTTTGGGAGACCATCCTAATTTTTTCTTAGCATTTGAATTATCACCTATCAAGAGATCAACCTCTGCAGGTCGATAAAATTTTGGATTAATCCGCAATATCTCTTTGCCTGATTTAACATCAACGCCAATCTCATCGATTCCCTTACCTTTAAAATCAATATCTATGTCTACGGCTTTACATGCAAGTTTAACAAAATCTCTCACAGTGTATGTTTTGTTTGTTGCAAGTACGTATGTATCAGGCTCTTCCACTTGCAAAATTTTCCACATTCCCTCAACATAATCTTTAGCAAAACCCCAGTCTCTTTTAGCATCGAGATTACCTAATTCAAAATAATCCAACTTGCCTAATTTAATTTTTGAAATTGAATCTGTAATTTTTCTAGTAACAAATTCAAGTCCTCTTAAGGGTGATTCATGATTAAACAGTATTCCACTTGTAGCAAAAATATCATAGCTCTCGCGATAATTAATGGTCATCCAATGAGCAAATAATTTTGCAACCCCGTAAGGGCTTCTTGGATAAAAAGGTGTAGACTCCTTCTGAGGAACTTCTTGGACTTTACCAAACATTTCTGAGGTGCTGGCCTGATAAAATTTAATTTTTGGATTTACTAATCTAATAGCTTCAAGAATATGCAATACACCCATCCCTGTAATATTGCTAGTTGTAACTGGTTGATCAAAACTTACTCCAACAAAGCTTTGAGCGGCGAGGTTGTAAATCTCATCTGGCTGAACTTTTTCCACCAAATGAATAATATTTGATAAATCAGTTAAATCAAATTCATGTAATTGTAAATCTTCATGGTTATCAATTCCAAGCTCCTTTATTCTCCAAAAATTTTGTGAGCTATTTCTTCTGTATGTTCCATGCACCTCATAATCCTGTGTTAATAAAAATTCAGCCAAATAGGCTCCATCTTGGCCAGTAATTCCTGTAACAATTGCTTTTTTTTTCATTTAAAACTCACTTTCACTAAATTTTTTTGCACTCAAATCTTTGTTATTTAATAAAAAATTGCACTCTAGCTTTGGCCATCTAATATTTAAAACTTCATCATTGTAGATAATACACTTTTCATATTCAGGACTATAAAAATTAGTGGTTTTGTAACAGAGCTCCGCTTCTTTTGAAGTCACCAAAAATCCATGTGCAAAACCTTCTGGGATCCATAATTGTTTCTTGTTTTCTGCACTTAAAGATACTCCAAGCCACTGTCCATAAGAAAGTGAATTTTTTCTAAGATCAACAGCTACATCAAACACTTCACCTGATAAAACTCTAACAAGCTTTGCTTGGGCAAATGGTTTTTTTTGATAATGAAGACCTCTTAAAACACCATGGCTAGATTTTGAGTGATTGTCTTGAACAAAAGTTATATTTTTACCAACAGCATTCTCAAAATCTTTTTGATTATAAGACTCAAAAAAGAACCCTCTCTCATCTTCAAAAACTTGAGGTTCAATTAACAATAAGTCGGGAATTTCCAATTTTCTAAAATGAATCATTGTTTGGATAATTTATTTAAGAAGTATAGATACATCATAATGTATAAAGCAAACAAAATAAATATCACAAAAAGAATGGCAAATATATCTTCATATAAAAAATAAGTTAGCAGTGAAGCGACAATTAAAGGCAAAAGGTATAATATCACTGCACTGTTATTATTAGATTTTGAATTTTGTTTATTCATATATCTATAGATTAATGAGTGTAAGTGTTTTGCATCTGCTGTAAATGTGCTCTTATTTTCAAAAAACTTTTTCCTAATGAATGAAAATAAAAGTTCCATAGATGGATAAATGAGAATTAAGATGGCATTCCAAGATAAAAGATCATCATAAGTTCCAAATAAATAAATTACTAAAGCACTTATGGCAAAACCATAAAAATAGGCTCCCGCATCGCCACAAAAAATCTTACCAAACGGGAAGTTAAATAGGGTAAACACAATCAAAGGTAACAATAACAAACAAGATAATTGAACAATAACATCATCGCCAACCATAAAAGCTAATAATCCAACTGATATCAGTTGGATGATATTAGTCAAAGCTAAATTGCCATTCACACCATCTATTAAATTATTGCCATTAATAATCACTAAAATAGAAAAGATAAAGAAAATTTCTTTAATAAGACCGATCGACAGAATTTGATTAATCAAAGAAAAATCTATTTCAGGAAGGTTGGTGGGTAGAAGATAAATCAATAGTCCAGCACTAATTGTCATCATAATTAATCTTAATTTTGGGCTGGTGTTATGAAACAGATCCTCTTTACTGCCAATTAAAACAATGGGTAATGCTGAGATTAGAATCACATTGAGATAAAGTGATTCGATTGAAAATAATGCCACGCATGTTAAAAAAATATACATCATTAGCCCAGCAATCCGCGGGACTTCATCTTGATGTAATCTCTGTTTGGACTGATAAGTTTTTAGTGAAAAAAATAAAAATATCTTTTTCCAGAAAAATACAATCGCAGCAAAAATCATAACAAGACAACCTGTCTCAAAGGCAACTGAATGTAGCGTCTGAATAAAGTTACTGAACATGATCTAACTTCTTAAAAATAAATATGCCCTGATTGTTTTTTAAGAAAGTCTTTTCTAATTGATAATCCGACCCTAAAAAACCAGCCCCGCCAGTAATTAAAATTGGATAGTTAAACTGTTTAGACTTGGCCTCACTCATACCTTATTCGTATAACACTTTCATGAGGTACTGGCCGTATTGGTTCTTCAGTAAGGGTTTGGCTAAATCTTCCAACTGTGACGCACTAATCCAACCCTGACGATAAGCGACCTCTTCCGGACAGGCCACTTTCAAGCCCTGTCGGTTTTCGATGGTGGAGATGAACTGTCCGGCATCCAGCAGTGAATCATGTGTTCCCGTATCCAGCCAAGCATAGCCTCGGTCCATGATCTCGACACTCAAACTTTTTTGAGTGAGATAGAGCTTATTCAGGTCGGTAATTTCTAATTCGCCCCGGGGTGAGGGTTTGAGGCTCTTCGCTAAACTCACCACCTGCTCGTCATAAAAATAGAGCCCTGTGACTGCATAGTTGGATTTCGGTTGAGTGGGTTTTTCTTCTAAAGAAATCACTTGGTTATGGTCATCAAATTCCGCCACCCCATAACGTTCCGGATCATGGACGTGGTAGGCAAATACGGTCGCACCCTCTTCTCTTTGATCCGCTGATTGAAGTAATTCTTGCAGGTCATGCCCGTAAAAAATATTGTCGCCCAAGATGAGAGCGGATGGATCGTCGCCAATAAATTCTTCACCTAACAGAAACGCTTGCGCCAAACCGTCCGGACTGGGTTGCACCTTATATTGAAAGTTCACACCCCACTGCGACCCGTCACCCAATAAGGATTCAAATCGGGGGGTGTCTTCGGGTGTGGAAATGATCAAGATATCGCGCATACCGCCCAACATTAAAGTCGTTAAGGGATAGTAGATCATCGGCTTGTCGTAGACCGGGAGGAGTTGTTTGGAGATGGTCTGCGTCACCGGATAGAGTCGGGTACCTGAGCCTCCCGCTAAAATAATACCCTTACGCTTCATGTTTTTCCTCCACATTAAACTTCATATTTTTATCTCTCACCGCGATCAGATCCGGATTAAGGATCTGATTGATATTATAAACCAAAGGTTGTTGATCTAAGGTATAGATCTCACCCCCAGTCTCTTTTAAAATCGCTTGCCCCGCCGCCATATCCCAGAGCGAGGTCGGCCCGAACCTGGGATAGGCATCCGCCTTTCCTTCGGCGAGCAGGGTTAATTTTAAACTGGATCCGGCCGGGATCGTTGTCGCCTGATGCAGATTAATAAAGGCTTTGGTTTTTTCATTCAGGTGTGATCGAGACACCGCAAAGATCGGAGGTGAGTGGATTTCAGCGGATTGTTTGGTGAGTCTCTGTGTTTGATTGTTATGAATCTTAGACGCACCCTCGCCTTTTAAAGCTATAAAGGTTTCATTCGTGACAGGAACATGAACCACCCCTAAGACGGGTTGATGGCTTTCAATCAGGGCAATATTCACGGTAAATTCATCGTTCTTTTTAATGAACTCTTTGGTACCATCCAAGGGATCCACACACCAGAAGGTGTCCACCTCGGTGTCAAGTATTTGTCCTTCCTCGCTCAGGATAGGAATGTCTGGGGTGAGATGTTTGAGGGCTTTGGTGATGATGTCATGTGAGGCCAAATCAGCTTGGGTCAAAGGGCTCTGATCCTGCTTGGTTTGGATGCCCACGTCGTCCTGCTGGTAAATTTGCAGAATCGCGCGTCCGGCTTCTTGGGCAATATCTTTTACTTGGTTTAAAAATTCTAAACTCCATCGAGTCACACCAAGCCAGCCTTATGTAAAATCATGTGTACACTCTCGTCCACTGTTCTATTTTCGGTGTCGATGATGATGTCTGGATTCTCAGGTGCCTCATAAGGCGAATCAATGCCGGTAAAGTCTTTGACCTCTCCTCGTCGGGCTTTTTCATAGAGACCTTTGGTGTCGCGATGCTCGCATGCTTCGAGTGAGGTTGAGATATAGATCTCTTTAAATTGGTTTGGCTTAAATACACTTCTCGCCCAGTCGCGTTCTTTTTTAAATGGCGAGATTAAACCCACAATCACAATCAGTCCGGCATCGACCATCAACAGTGCTGCCTCGGCTGCACGCCTGACATTCTCATTGCGGTCGGCTTCTGTGAAGCCTAAGTCAGAATTGAGTCCGTGGCGTAAGTTGTCTCCATCTAAGATGTAGGTGTGCTTACCTTTTCTATTGAGCTCTTGTTCTACAGCGTTTGCTAAGGTGGACTTACCCGCCCCAGAGAGACCCGTCATCCAAAGACACATCGGGCTCTGCTGTTTGATCTTAGCCCGTTCGGTTTGCGTCAGGGCAAAGTGTTGGAATTTTATGTTTTTATCCATGAATCATTTTATTTAATTCTTGCGACCAGTGGTTGAAGTTTAAATGAAACGCCTGTTTGATTTTAGCATTATTAAGAATACTGTTTTTAGGTCGCTTCGTTTTCGTTGGGAACTCATGGGTTTGAATCCCATGTAAATGTTCTAGATTAAACTCTTGATTGGTCTGGCCAATAATTTGTTTGGCAAACTCATGCCACGAACAGGACCCATCCGGCACCAGGTGATAGATGCATGTGTTGTTTTCATTGAGTTTCGGAATGATGGCTTTGATTTGCTCGGCTATAAATTGGTTCGAGGTCGGGATACCTGTTTGATCTACCACCACTTTGAGCTCATCGCGCTCCTGACTTAACTTTTTCATGGTGAGGTAGAAATTATGCCCGATGTTGGAATACACCCAGCTGGTTCTCAAAATATAAGTTAATCCACCGACTTCTTGGATTGCTTCCTCACCGGCACACTTGGACTGGCCATACACACCTAACGGATGCGTCGGATCATCTTCCTCGTAAGCCTCTTTTTTCTTTCCATCAAACACGTAGTCGGTCGAGAAGTGAATGAGTGGGATATGGTATTCTCGAGCCTTTTCTGCCATCACCTTCGGTGCGTCCCGGTTTATTTTAAATGCCAATTCCGGCTCGTCCTCGGCCTGGTCCACTTTCGTATAAGCCGCAGGGTTGATGATCAGGTCTGGTTGGTGCTGGTCAATAACCTGTTTAATTTGATCTAGGTTAGTCAGGTCGCAGTCCTGCCGGGTTAAGCCGATCAGTTCATGGTCAGTCATCTCACGCATCAGCGCATGACCCACCTGACCGTTGACACCCGTGATTAAGATCTTCATGAATAGTTTTTATTGAGCCAATTCTGGTACTCACCCGACTGCACATGAGCGACCCAGTCCTGGTTATTGAGGTACCACTGGACGGTCTTGCGGATGCCGGTCTCAAAGGTTTCTTCTGGTTTCCAGCCGAGCTCATTAGAGATTTTAGTCGCATCAATCGCATAGCGTCGATCGTGTCCTGGTCGATCTTTAACAAAGGTGATTTGTTCACGATATGACTTGCCATCCTCACGGGGTTTGAGTTCGTCTAATAAATCACACAAGGTATGCACGACTTCCAGATTGGCCTTCTCATTCCAACCGCCGATGTTATAGGTCTCACCCACAACACCCTTCTCTAACACAGTCGCAATGCCTTTGCAGTGATCGACTACATAAAGCCAGTCCCGGATCTGCTGACCGTCGCCATAGATCGGCAAATCTTGGCCCTGCAGGGCCTTGAGAATACAGAGCGGGATGAGCTTTTCTGGAAAGTGATAGGGTCCGTAGTTATTTGAACAATTAGTCGTCAATAAAGGCAAGCCATAGGTGTGGTGCCAGGCGCGGACCAGATGGTCTGATGCTGCCTTAGAGGCACTGTACGGACTATTTGGTTCGTATTGATTCGTCTCTTTAAACGCGGGGTCGGTTGAGCTTAACGTGCCATACACCTCATCGGTGGAAACATGCAGAAAACGAAATTGTTTTTTGGCTTCATCCCCCAGAGTATTAAAAAATGATCGAGCTTCTTCCAGCAGGCGATAGGTGCCTAAGATATTAGTCTGCATAAAGTCATCTGGTCCATGGATGGATCGATCCACGTGGCTCTCTGCGGCGAAATTCACAACCGCTCTGGGTTGGTGTTCTTGTAATAATTTAGAAATTAGTTCTGAATCACCAATGTCGCCCTGGACAAAAACATAATTAGGGTTGGTTTCAACAGTTTTTAAATTCTCGAGGTTACCTGCGTAAGTCAATTTATCAAACGCGATGAGTTTTTCTTGATTGTTTTCTAGCCAATTGAGGACGAAGTTTGATCCAATAAACCCCGCGGCACCAGTGACTAAAATAGTCATGGCTTTAAATTTAACCCTTCTTCAATAAGGTCACACAAAATGTGGCCAATAGTAATGTGCATCTCCTGAATCCGCGCTGTCGTGTTTGATGGAATGATAATCGATTGGTGAACTAAGCTAGCTGCCTCGCCCCCGCCCTTCCCGAGCAGGCCAACGGTTTTCATGCCCTTATCGTTTGCAACGTTAAACGCATTGAGGACATTTTGACTATTACCCGAGGTTGTAATGCCAATCAATACATCCTCCTTTTCCCCTAAACCCTCAACCTGTCTTGAAAAAATGTATTCATGACCGTAATCATTTACAATGCATGTCATGACGGCTGTGTCCGCATTTAGGGCAATAGATTTTAAGGGTCTACGATCGCCCTTATAACGACCAACAAGCTCACCTGCTAAGTGCTGGCTGTCAGAAGCACTGCCCCCATTGCCGCACCAAAAAATCGTTTGCCCATTTTTTAATGCATTAACCAACGTGGATGCCACTCCTTCAATCTGGGGTATTAGATTTGTCAGCTCACCGAAAACAGCCTGATGTTCCGCAATGTGTTTTTCAATAATTTCTTTCATCATAATCTCTATTTAAAAAAAAAACCGGCCTTGGCCGGTTTGTATTTTACACTTACGTGCTACCTTGTTTATCAATTAATTCTTTTATTTTTAATTTTTGTTTTTTGTACCGCTTTAATACTTCATCACTGGCATAATTTTTATAGCCTTGTTGAATAATTTTATCTAACTCTTGATGTCTACTTTTAAGTTCTTGGGTATTCATACAACTCCTTATAAAAGATGGTTATTTGA
>Ga0255758_10001925_pt1 | contig 20002 bp, 21 predicted proteins | sample 011ome_24_FD_179958 | JGI IMG/M metagenome (GOLD analysis project Ga0255758, IMG submission 179958) | Coastal salt marsh microbial communities from the Groves Creek Marsh, Skidaway Island, Georgia - 011513CT metaG (version 2) | ecosystem: Environmental > Aquatic > Marine > Intertidal zone >...
TTTCGTCTCAATGGAGGCACATTTTGAGCAACGCATAATTTAAGAAGGAGACAGCAGCTAGAATTTAGAAGTCAGGCTATCGAAGCTACAACTTCAGGAAGTTCTCGAGCATCTTCATGCCCTCTTGTGTCGCAAGCGATTCGGGGTGAAACTGTACCCCCCACACTGGGAGGTCTTTGTGAGCTAGGCCCATGATTTCGCCTTCGTCGGTTTCGGCGGTCACTTCGAGGCAATCAGGAAGTGTCGCCCGCTCGATGAGCAGCGAATGATAGCGGGTGGCTTCCATCGGATTGGGCAAGCCTGCGAAAATATCCGTATTATGGTGCTTCACTGGCGAGGTTTTACCATGCATGAGGCGTTCTGCACGCACCACTTTGCCTCCGAAATGCTGGCCAATGCTTTGATGCCCGAGGCACACGCCGAGCAGTGGCTTCTTGCCAACGAAGGCCGCGATCATCGCCAAGCTTACCCCAGCCTCATTCGGCGAACAAGGCCCAGGCGAGATCATCAGCCGATCTGGGTTCAACTCCAGCGCCTGCTCGACGGTGATCGCATTGTTGCGGTAAACCTGTTGCTCGACCCCAAGTTCGCCAAAATATTGAACCAGATTGTAGGTAAAGGAGTCGAAATTATCGATGACTAATAGCATACTCAGTGAGGAGTGAACGGTGAAAGTGAAGAGTGATTACGGGTCTCCTAGAACACGGGCGACTTCCTGCACATCTTTATCACCGCGACCACTGAGGTTGCCGATGATGATTTGATCGGACGACATCTCTCGCGCGCGCTTCATGGTATAAGCGATGCCGTGCGAGGATTCGAGTGCTGGCACGATCCCTTCGATCGAGCAAAGCGCCTTGAACGCGTCGAGCGCCTCGGCGTCAGTCGCATAGCCGAAGTCGATGCGGCCTTTCTCTTTGTAGTAAGCGTGCTCAGGGCCCACGGCCGCGTAATCGAGTCCTGCAGACACCGAGTGCGTCAGATCGATTTGGCCATCCTCATCCTGTAAAATCCAAGTCTTCGCGCCTTGCAGCACGCCCAACTGACCACCTTCAAATCGAGCCGCATGGTGACCGCGAGTGATGGATTCGCCACCAGCTTCGACACCGGTGAGTTTAACATTCAAATCTTGCAGGAAAGCAAAAAAGATACCGATCGCATTCGAACCCCCACCGACACAGGCGGCAATTTCGTCCGGTAAACGACCTTCTTTCTCTAGGATCTGACGGCGACACTCTTCACCGATCACACGATGAAAGTCGCGCACCATCATTGGGAAGGGATGCGAACCAAGCGCAGAACCGATAATGTAATGCGTAGTGCGGATATTGGTGACCCAATCGCGCATCGCTTCGTTGACTGCTTCCTTAAGCGTGCGCTGCCCCGCAGTGACACTCCGCACCTCAGCACCACAGAGGCGCATCCGATAAACGTTCAGCGCTTGCCGGCGCATGTCCTCCTCGCCCATATAAATCACGCATTCGAAGCCCATCTTGGCGCACATCGCAGCAGTGGCGATACCATGCTGACCCGCGCCCGTCTCGGCGATGATGCGTTTCTTGCCCATTCGTTTAGCGAGCAGCGCTTGGCCAAGAGCGTTGTTGATCTTATGCGCCCCAGTGTGTAGTAGATCTTCGCGCTTCAGGTAGATTTTGGCACCACCACAGTGCGCTGTCAGCCGTTCGGCGAAATACAAATTGGTCGGCCGGCCGGCGAACTCACACAGTTGGAAATCGAGTTCTTGCTGAAACTCGGGATCTTTGCGTGCGGTCTCGTAGGCTTCGGTCAACTCAAACAGCGGCGTCATCAAAGTCTCGGGCACATACATGCCGCCATAGGTGCCGAAGTGGCCGCGCGCGTCAGGCAAGCTGGCGGGATCGACTTCGAGGGATGGTCTTGCGGTCTCCATAAATAGAATACGGCTGTGCGCAGGGCGCTTTGTCAAGCTGGCAGACGCGCTTCAAACTCAGCAACGTCTTCAGGGGCATCAATTCCGATGGTTGGTTGATCAGTTATGCCGACATGAATCCGATAGCCGTGCTCCATCGCGCGCAATTGCTCCAGTTTCTCTATGTTTTCCAGGAAGCCTGGCTCGAGTGTCGAAAATGCACTCAAAAAATTGGCATCGTAGGCGTAAAGTCCGAGATGACGGTAACACGGATGCGCCGCCAACCATGCCGCATCGACCGTGCCAGCTGCATCCCGAGCAAACGGAACCGACGAACGCGAGAAATACAGCGCCATACCCGATCGATCGCGAACGACTTTGACTTGGTTGGGATTGGCAAAGTCTTCTGGGCGCTCAAAGCGGATCGCCAAGGTCGACATCGCCGCACCAGTTGCGAGTCCCGCCGCCAAGGTACGAATCTGCTCACCAGTAACGAGCGGTTCGTCGCCTTGCACATTGATCACTGCGCTCGCACCAATCGATGCATTGGCCTCGGCGAGACGATCTGTGCCACTGGGATGATCGGCACGCGTGCGCACCACATCGAAGCCCGCACTACTAAGGCAACTGTCAAGCGCATCGTCGTCCACCGCGAAATAGAGCGGAAACTCTGGCGCCACCGCACGAATGCGCTCGGCCGTCCAAACGATGACCGGCTTGCTCCGCACTTCATGCAGCAGCTTGCGTGGAAAACGAGTGGAAGCCAGTCGAGCTGGTACGATAATGGAAGGCGTCTTTGACATTTACTCACTAATCATCATGAAAGTTCGCCAATGAACAAGGAAATCAGTGCACTTGAAGCCTCTATTTTACGTAATAACAACAAAGACGTGATCCTTCTCGACGTGCGAGACGACTCGGAACTGGAAATTTGTCGTATCGAAAATGCGCTGCACATTCCGATGAACGAGATTCCCGAGCGTTGCGAGGCCCTACCATTGGACCGGCCTCTGATCGTATTTTGCCACCACGGCATGCGCAGTATGAATGTGCTGCACTATCTCAACTCCCGTGGCTTCAAAAACGTTATCAACATGGGCGGCGGCATCCACGCCTGGGCCACCGATGTAGACCGTTCGACTCCATGCTACTAACGCTGGTGCACCAAGCTTCCGAGCCAGAAAACACCCTGCGCAAAGTACAGTGGCAATAAGCTGCTACTTGGTCTGCATCCGATAGGCGCCATCCCAGTCGACAGGCCCGCCACTCTTGATGAATTCACGACAACGTTGCGCCAAGACCGCGGAGGGGGTCGTCGGCGCAAACGCGCTGGATGGCTCGTGCGGCTCGGCTGCGACAAACTGCTCCAACGCAACGACCCACTCGCCTTTGAAGTAAAGCTGCAACCCATCCTCATAGAGCTCACGGCAGCGTAGCGCCGCCTCACGCTCTACCGCCCGATCCCATAGCTCAAAGATCTCCACTGGCTCGGTGCGCCCCTTCACCACGATACGATCCAATGTGCGGTAAAACAAGTCAGGCAAGTGCGGCAACGCAGCTCGCAGCGTGGCCCCCGTAACTAAAGTATAGACACCATAACTCTTCGCACCGCTTTCGCAGCGTGCCGCTAAATTCACTGAATCTCCCATCATCGTATAATTGAAGCGCACACGGCTGCCCATATTACCAATAACCGCGGCCCCGGTGTTGATCCCGATGCGGGTGCGCATCTGCTCGACGACTTCCGGCCATTGCCCCGACTGCACCCACTGGCTACGCAGCTCGGCGTGACGTTCTTGCATACACAATGCTGCCGCACAGGCACGAGCGGCATGATCCGTAATTGGTAACGGCATACCGAACATCATCACGATCGCGTCGCCAATATATTTATCCAGCGTGCCGCCTTCCGCCTGTAAGGCATCGGTCATGGCACTAAGGTACTCATTCATCAAAGATACCAATTCATTGGGCGGCAACTGCTCCGAAAACGCCGAGAACCCTTCCACGTCCGAAAATAACGCCGTCACCTCTGCCTCGGTGCCGCCCAGCTCAGGATCGCGCCCCGACTCGACCATTTCGTCGACCAGTTCCGGCGACACATACGCACCGAAGAGCGCCTTCATTCGTCGACGTTGCCACTCTTCTGAGCCTAACTTGAGTAATGCCACCAGCAACACGGCGCTCAACGCCGCACCAAGCGGAGCGACCAGTGGGAGCACATAATTGCCATTTGAAAAGCAATAAAACACCGCGGCGATATAGACTAATACCACCGCCATCGAACCAATGCGCGTGAACACACGCCCAACCCCACTCCACAGCGTGAGTGCAGTCACCAATAATGTCAGCAGCACGATCAAAGCAATGCTGCCTTCATCACTCGGCCTGACAATATATGCCTCGTCTTGAATTGTGCGGTAAAGATTGGCATGCAGTCCAACTTTCGGCACTGGCTCGCGATTAAATGGTGTCGGCGCGATATCCTTCAACTGCGGATCGACTGGCCCGACAAAAATCACTTTATCTTTAAACCGCGCAAACCACATCAATTCTGCCTGCAAGCGTTCCGCATCCCCACGCTCTGAAGCTTGACCCAAGGCATTTGCGCGCTCGAGCACTTCGCGCATACTGACATGCTCGCTCAAGTCACTTCGTTTCCAGCCTTCAAACCAATTCACTTCTAAAGATTGCCCCCATGCATCCAATGGAATTCGCTTAAAGACCTCATCTCCTCGGCGGATCAATAGCTCATTGCCATCATACACCACTGATTCATTACCTAACCCGTGTGCCGCGAGGAACATCTCCAGCCCCAATGAAAGCAAGCGCTGATGAGTGTAATGCGGCAGCACGTATGGCGACCATCCGTCTTTATCCACCAACTTCAACGACTCCCCCTCCACAATCACTTCCGGCTCATTCAATGCATCCACCAAGTGGCGCAGCTTGCCATCCATTAAATGCCGAGAAAACAGTTCTCCCTCGACCTCGATTAAAGCCACCACCCAATACGGCACCGAACCTTGACTGAGTACCTCATCGACATTAGCGAGACCCAATCGACCACTTTCTTCAGTCAATATCGGAAAGGACGGCGCTTCAGGAAATGGATTCTCGCGGGGATCGACATACTGATCGCGCCTCAGTGGCAGCACCGCACCCGCCGAACTCGTACCAGTATAAGCCGCCGCCAAGACGACCTGATCTGTAAAATATTCAATCGATTGCCCAAACGAAATATCTCCTTTGCGAGCTCGTCCATAATCCAACAATGAACCCCCGGAAAACATCGAAAAAATAATATCAAAGCCAATCACTTTCGCTTCGCCAGGTCCCAGCAATGCATCCACCAACACACTGAAATTTTGCCGGTCCCAGGGTCGTGCGCCGATATAAGATACAGTATCTGCATCTAAATCCACATATATGATCTGCGCCGTGGAGGACAACTCGCCACGAACCACATAACGCCAGCGCATCGCTTCTTGTTCCAAGCCATCCAACACACCTTCCGACCAAAGAAATACCCATACGCCAATCGATGCTCCAATCAGGCCACAATAAGAAATGAGTTGCTTCAGTCGATTCACAGGAAATTAACCGTGTATTAATTGACTAAGAATGCCAAGCCTTAGAACAAATCTGCCTGATAACTCGATGGCGCCCGAATCAGTGCACGATGCGGAGTCACCGGCGCAGATTGCGGCGCGTATTCAATCACCAATGGCCGCTTCGCTGAGCCACTGTTAGGTCTTTCCGCAGTCTCCTCGACTGCATTCTTGACTTGCTCCAGTTGCTTCATTTTCGATCGAAAAATTGTGGGAGAAAGCGCATCGAACTCGGTAGCAGCCTGCATCACCTCAAACTCTTCAAACAACTCATTCTCTGCCGCCGAGCTTTCGGCGACTTTGATTGAAGCACTTAGGGAAGTGCCCGCAGCGACCAGTCGCTGCCCCCTGCGTAATGTATAGGTCTGACCCAACAGATCAGTGAACCGCAAGGTCCCATCTGCGCATCTAATTGAGAAGTCGTAAAGACGCCTGCGTGTGTCATAGACGACTTCCATCGACCACCAGCCATTCTTCACCGACATCCGTCCCAACGGAGTCACTACAATCATCTGAGAAGCCTCACTCAGGGCACGATTATCAACGACCAACAATCCTTGCCTAAAATTCAAAATCATCCGGCTTTTGCCCTGATCCATCGAGGTGGCAACCTCTTGCTCAAAGCGCTCAATGGCAAAAAAACCTGCGCCTTCATGATAAATCGAGATCTGATTCGACGTCTTAAGAAACACAGCATCCTTCTCTTTTGTGCGAATCTGCAGCAAGCCAGAGACAGCCAGCGGCAAGCGGTCAGTCGGGTTCAGTTGTAACGATTCCCCGCCTATTTGTTCTAAAATCACCTCCCCCGTCACAGACGTCACCACCGCCGCGCCGCGCATCCAGTCTTCGGCTTGAAGCATCGTAACCGCGGCGAATAGAGCAGCAAACGTAACAGAAAAGACCTGGCGCAGAGACGAACTCATAGAATACGAAGTTTTTGCTGTAACTTACGAGCAGCAGCATGATTTGGACTAATTTCGAGTGCGCGTTGCACCGATGCGATCGCCTCGACGCGCCGCTCGCTAAAATGGCTTAAATAGGCCGCCCAATAATAGTGTGCATTGCCATTATTCGGCGCCAACTCGAGCGCCCGCGTCAACGCCGCCTCGGCTTCGATCTCATTACCAACGAGCCCTTCTGCAATGCCGAGCTGCGCCCACGCCATCCAGTAGTTCTCAGTCAGCTCAATCGCTCGCTGCGCAAAGTTCGACGCTCGCATCCCGATTTGTTCATAATTTGCAGGGTTTCTATAAAAAAGTTGGCACCTTGCCGCACTCAACCCAATCCACGCATCCGCATTGTCAGGGTCCAACAATATTGCAGCTTGATATAACTCGATTACCTCATTCAACAAATCCCCATTGCCAGAACGATGTATTCCCAATTGAACCACTTGGTCGAGACGTTGCCGGGCATGTAACTCAAGCGCCTGCGCTTGAATGCGCGACGCACTGAGCGAATAAAACCCAACCGCCAACACGAGTCCCACACATAAATACCCAAGCCGCATCCGACCGCCGTGCGGGATGCGCAAACGTCGCCTAAAACTCGATTTAATCAGAATCGAAAAGAACAACACACCATACAAAGTGAGCGCAGGCGTATAAAAAACAAAGGAGCTAAACATGCAGAACGCAAAAGAAAGTACCCCGGCAAGACCAATCGACAGAAAGAACTTTGTCGGCGGCATGATTGCGCCCTTTCCACTCTTAAGCCTCACTCGATCCGGCTCAGCTCGCCAGTGTCGAATCGCGCGCCACAGCACCAACAAACTCGGCAGTAAAAACAGCACACCGCCAAGCGCCCCATACTCCGACAAAATCAACAGATAATCATTGTGCGGTGTCATCGGTAATTTTTCCAACGATCGTCTTCCACTTTGCTCAAACTCAACCGAGAAGCTACCGCCCCCAGCCCCAGTGATCGGAGCATCCAACGTGATATCGAGCGCTTCCTGCCATAAGATCCGACGAACCGCCTCGCCTTCGCCGCCCATCGCCTGCACGGCACGCGTTTTGAATTGCGGTGACAAGACGGCCTGCGGCAAGAGTGCGATCGCTAACAGAAACACACCCAATAAACTGCCCCACACACGGCGCGATAGCTTCAAAAAACAGACCCATGGCAAACTCAGCAACACAATCAACAGAATGATCAGCGGCCAAAATAACTGCGTCAGGAAAATCGAAATCAAAAACATCCCACCGATATACAGACATAAGACTCGTAAAATCACCGGCAGACGAGGCACCAACCCTGCAATCAAAAGCGCCGGTAACAGAATCAGCAGAAAGGCCGCAAAGCTATTCGGATCTGCAAACGAACCAGTCGCTTGCCCAAAAAACTCGGGGCTCAGCGTCAACACATACTCAGCGTATGAATTCGCGAGCTTCGACGGATTTTGCAAAAACTGATAGAAGCCAATAAAAATGGCATACGCCGCAGGCGAGACCGCAATCGTAATCAACATCCACAGATGCGCTCGTGTTCGCACATTATTGACCAATACCCATAGAAAGATCATCGCCTCCAGCGCATAAATAAGCTCGTACCAACCACGCCACGCAGTCGGACTCAACCCTGTCACATTGATCCAAATCCACGCCACGAACGGCAGGAAAAAAACCGGCACATAACTCAAGCGCTTTGGTTCCTCCCGCTCGACCGCGAGCCAAAGCCCATGCAACACCATCAAACAAGCGAACAGCGGCAAAAGAAGCACATGCGTATCCGGCCGAACCCCTCCCAGCAACAGCGCTGACAACGCAATAATTGCGCCGAGACAAAACGTGACCAACCAATCGACGAGATTCCCCCAAGAGACCTGGCCATAATAGGCAATCTTACCAGACTTATCGATCAGTGAGGGCATAGAATGAGAAGTAGGACTTCAGCGAGATTCGCGGATTAAACAAGTAGGCATTACACAGTCCGTGCGATTCAATAAACAATAAAAATGCCTGAGCGACTAACTCGCAAGCCTCGCAGGCGGCACGCGCTCCGCAGAATCATCTACTTTCGACGACAGTTTAGAGGCAATCTGCGCTCTTGAGTCTATCGTTGAAGCCGTTTTTATATTGTCATCTGCTAGCCCCTAATGAAAAAATTTATTCTACTGCTTGGCATCGCCATTCTCCTTATCGCCCTCGGTCTCCGGGCATATTTCGCTTTTGTGCCGCCACCTGAGGCGACGCTACACGATGCACTCGCTGAAATTATACCGAGCGAACTTTCTGGCTGGAAGATCAACGACATGGACATGGCGGAGTCACCCGAATCTAGTGTACGCATCGCTAACTTCCTCAACTTCGACGATGCCATCTTTCGATTATTTGAAAAAGACGACACCTCCATCGGCCTCTACATCGCCTACTGGTCTCCAGGTAAAACCTCCTACCGGTGGGCTGGCACCCACACACCAGACACCTGCTGGGTGCAAAACGGCTGGACCTGTATGCGGCGCGAATACAGCATTCCATTTCAACACGAGGCAGTCACATTTGAGCCTGCTGAATTCGGCATCTACGAAAAAAATGGCCTTTCCCAGAATGTCTATTTCTGGCATCTCGTCGGCGGAAGTGCTTTTGGCTACAAGCAACAAGGCGGCCATAATATTTTCGGCGCACTGATCGATATTAAACATCACGGCCTAGACCTGCGCCAAGAGCAGTTCTTCATCCGGCTTGCTAGCAACAAGAGCCTCGAGGAGCTCAACACAATGCTGGGGTTCAGCACGATCCTCGATGGCTTATCGGCGCTCGGCCTAGCAGCGCAGGCTGATTAAAGAGCAATACGCCCGCTAAAAAACCCGAGCAGGATTACCAAAGACTTTCTGACCGTGCTTGACCGACCGGATCACCACAGCTCCTGCGCCCACATACGCAAAATCGCCAACGGACTTACTCGGCACAATCCGCACCCCAGTCCCCAAAAATGCCCCGGTACCGAGACGGGTACTCCCCGTTAAATCGCAATGCCCGCTAATGGTGGCCCAATCGCCAATCACCGCATCGTGCCCCACACTACTGTGGCAACTAATCGCCACAAAGTCGCCGATCGAAATGTCGGCAGTCAAGGTCACACGGGGGCACAGCACGACTCCATTCCCCAGCTCAATATTTTCTCCGATAATCACGGAGGGATGCACCAGTGGAATGAAAGTCGCGGAGCGCGACAACAATGTCTGACAGACTTTTTGCTTAACCCTCGGCGCTCCAATCGCACAGACAAAGACTTCATTTTCTGCAGGTTGATGTGTCTCTAAAGGACCGAGCACACCCACGGGGTAATTATAACCATCGAGGACCGCCGCATCATCATCTATAAAACCAGCCACCTCCCAGGCTTTGCCAGAATCCGGATGGCTTTTTGCCCATGTATAGACTTCACGCCCGAAACCACCTGCGCCTACGATTATCAATTTTTTCATATTCGTTTAAATCAAAAACCAAGCACAACTAAATAGAAAAGCCTCCATCAACTGGCAAAGTGATGCCCGTCACCCAACGAGACTCTTGTGATAGTAAAAAAGATGTCGCCGCAGCCACATCAGCGGGCTGCCCAGCTCCGAGTGGGTACGCTTTTAAATGCGCCGCAAGTGCCTCGTCGGAAATACGCTCCGCAGTTGCATCCGCCATCTCCGTCTTAATCATCCCTGGAGCAATACAGTTTACACGCATCCGCTTCGGCGCCAACTCCAGCGCAAGGCAGCGCGCAGATGCTTCCAGTCCAGCCTTACTCGCGGCATATGCGGCATAACCCGCCGTGCCTCGAGCGGACGCCACGGAAGAAATCCATACGATCGATGCGCCCAGTTTCAGCCTTTTCTTCTTCAATAACTCTCGAATCAGCAGCAGTGGCATCGTCGTATTTAAATTCAAACAGGCCTCGATATCCGCGTCTTTAAGGTAACGCACCGGAACCACTGGAGCCACACCGGCGGCATAGACGACCCCGTCTAGCTCGCCGACCGCCTCAGCCAACTGCGCACATCGAGTAGAATCACTCAAATCCACCGACAGCGAACTGCCTGCAAATTCTGCGGTCAATGCAGCTAACTTCCGCTGGTCACGCCCAGAGACAATTAGGTCAGCTCCTTCAACTTGCAAATGACGCGCGATCGCACCGCCGAGCGCACCTGTGGCGCCCACGACCAAAATCTGTTGGTTATTGAATTTATCCGATCCACCCATACCTACAATCATGCACTGACTTGCGCATACAGCGCTGCCAGTGTCTCACAGCTTTTCAATACGTCTCCCTTTAAGCGCAGATCATATTCCGCATCGATCATCGCAATCACGGTTAAAAATGCCAGCGAATCCCAAGCCTCCAGCTCGCGATATTTGGTAGTTGCTGTCAATGAACCAGGCTCGATGTCTTCGACCGCTGCTTCGAAATCTTCAATAAATTTTGCTAAACTCATGGGGTGTATTTAAAAGATTTATACCGACTCCGCGGCCGACTAACAAGTTTCTATTCACTCGGCGCACTTTCAATAATTTCGCAGATTGATAACTTAGCCACATCGAGAATGACACTCGCCCACGAAAGGCCCACGCCGAATCCAGACAGCAACACGCGCTGCGTTTTGGCCCCGCACAGCGCGTCCTGCAACTCCCCACACATCGCGGACGGGATGGATGCCGAGCTCTGGTTGCCATAGCGCTCGACCGTCTCCATCGGCACTTTGGCCAAATCAATTTTTAAGCGCTTCGCAATATTGCTAAGAATATATCGATTAGACTGGTGAAAGATAAAATAATCCACCGCCTCCAGATCCAACTCCGCATATTCGACTAAATCCCGCACTGCTTTGGGCTCCTCGGTGATGGAAAAATTGAAAATTGCCGCACCATCCATCAACAGGTTTTCAGCCGAACGCACGTTGCCCGCTTCATCCGTCCGCTCAGTCTGTGTCTCTGCTGAACTTGGCGTGCGCTGACCGCCGGCTGGTACAATCAGCGCATCAAAGCCCCTGCCATCAGTTTCGAGGCTAAACCACGCAACACTTTCGCACTTACTGCGCTGAATCAATGTGGCGCTGCCGCCATCGCCAAACAACGGCGCCACCGACCTGTCTTTGGGATTCACAATGCGACTGATGGTATCCCCAGCAAGGAGCAACACCCGCTCACAGCCGCCCGCGCTGACCATCATATGCGCCAACCACAGCCCATACACATACCCCGAACAACCCAAATTTACATCCAACGCGGCACAACTCTTCGGCAAATCCAAACGGCCATGTAGTACCGCAGCATTACACGGCTGCGGATAGTCCGGCGTTTGCGTCACAAAAATCACTGCGTCAATCGCCTCAGGCTCGAGACTCGCTGCGTTCAATAGTCGGCGGGCAGCAGCTTCGCATAAATCTGCCGCGGTCGTGCCCGGCTCGACGACGCGACGCCGATCCAGCCCAATGGTTTTCTTCAAGCGTGCGATTTGCTTCTCGTTACCACCAAATAGAGCGACCTCATCATCGATACATTTCTCCATCGGCGGCACACAGGTAACGACCCCGCCGATTTGAATCTGCTTGAAACTGCTTTTTGCCATGAATACTGACCATGTGCAGGATTGCACAAAGTGAAAGCCCATTTTACCGAGAATTCGTGGCGCGTGATCCGCCCACTAGCCTCGCTTCAGGCGATCGGTCATCGACAGCTCAGCGCGCAGCTCGACTGCCACTGGAATCTTCCAATCCGCCATTCGCCCACGACAATGCTGACGGATCAACCGTTTCCAGGTACGCAAGTCTTGGTTCGATGAGGGTACGATCACACACGCAACCATATGTCCCGTAACTGCAGCGGACTTAGCATAAACTGAGCAAGCCTCAACACCTTCAATCTCAGCGATTACTCGCTCCACCTCTGCCGGGTACACTTTTTGCCCACCCACATTGATTAACTGACTGCGCCTGCCGATAATTCGTAGGTAGCCACCGTCGGCTTCTTCCACCAGATCGCCGGTACGATACCACCCGTCGCGCTCCAACGACGATTCATCGGCGTTTAAATAGCCTAAAATTCGAGAACTCGTCTTCAGCCACAACTCAGCGTCTTGCACGCGCCACTCGACGCCTGAATCTTCAATCCGAAAATAGACACTATCAGTGCGCTGACTCTTAATACGAATCGCACCAGTTTCACTGGTGCCAAACTTCTGTTGAAACGCCGCATTTGGGAATATTTCAACTAAGCGCTCCAGCAGTCTAACTGGCATCGGCTCTGCTCCATACGCGATCACTTCCAAGCTCGAACAATCGAATTTATCTGCAACACCAGCCAACCGCATGAGATTTAAAAACGTCGGTGACGCTGGCAGTATATTGACGTCATACCGCTCCACCGCGGCTCCCACCGCAAGCGCGCTACGAGCCTCAGGCACCACCAATGTCGAACCAGAAAATAAAGTGCGAAACGCAGAATCCAGTCCGCCGATATGATCCGCCAACAGTAACTGCACTGTGCGATCCGCTCGCGGACGCACTTCACAATAGCGGTCCAATAGCGCATTCAAATCATGCAGCATCCCCTTTGGCGCGCCACTGGTGCCGCTGCTAAACAGAATTAAGCCCGCATGCCCACGCGCAGAAAGTTGATTGATTAATTTCGAAGTACTTACGGTCGACGGCTGCGGGCGAAGGCCCTCGGCACTCAACAGAAACGTCGCGCCAGCAATACGCTGTTGCTCGACCTGCTCAGCCATTGGTATCCCTGGCGATAGCGGCAAAGCGATCTGCTGTACGCGAACGATGGCCAAGATCGCAGCCAGCGCGTGCATCGTGCGATCCATCTGAATCGCAATCACCGCTGGCGACTGCCCCATCGCAGGAGACATTAATGCCTCAATTCGATCCACCTCGGCGACAAAATCGGCATACGTCCAAGTGCGCCCGCCCTCATAGCCAGCAACCTTGGCACCGAACTTGGCAAACTGGCGATCAATCCAGCTCACAATTTAAGTCACTCCACCTAAATAGAGCACTTGCCCAGTGATAAAGTCACTATCCTCTCTCAGGAAAAAATCGACCGCATTGATCACATCCGCCGCCTTGCCATAGCGCGGAATCGCCTGCTGCGCGAGCAACGCCTCCATTTTTTCCGACGAGACGCCTTTAATCAAATCCGTCATCACTGGCGTCGGCCCGACCGCATTTACCGTAATCCGCAGCGCTGCCAACTCACGTGCCATAATGCGCGTCAAGCTCTCCACCGCCGCCTTACTGGCCGCATACACTGCCTCACCTTCCAAGTTCAGCGGATGCGCCACAGTCGTGAAATTCACGATCCGCGGCTGCGCGCTCTTGCGCATCAGTTTCGCAAATTCACGACAAAACAAGAACGTCCCGACCACATTCGTCTGCAAAATAGCATTTACCGTCGAACCTGGCGTCAACAAACAATGGTTCATCGAGGCGATCCCGGCATTATTTAGCAGCGCATCGACGGCACCGTTTTGCCGCTTCACATCGCGAGCCATTTCAATCACGGCGGATTCATCACACACATTTAATTCATAGTGCCGATACTGAGCGTGCTCAATTGACGACTCGCCACGACTACAGCCGATGACTCCCCAGCCTTCAGCCAAATAATGCTCCGCCAACGATCGGCCAATCCCTTTGCGCGTGCCAGTAATCACGATGTGCTTCACGCTTCGATCCTTTCTAGTACTGCTTGAGCGAGTGTCTTAACAGTCAAAAACGGCGAATTTCGCGCGCTCATGGCCTTTTCATCCGCGAGCGCAATTGCCGCACCGAATTGCTCAGACACGGCATCCTCCACATCCGCAAGAAGATTCACGAGGCCCATGCTATCTAAGACTCCGTCGTTGCCATACAGTGCAGATTCCGTGCTGGGTTGCTGCAATGTGACTAAATCAAAATCTTCGGCTAACAACCGCACCGATTCAAACACGAGAACTTCAACTTCTTTAAAAGTAGGCATAATGGATATTATCAATATCTAACATCTAGACAGGAGCAGTAAAATAAATAAAACATTTCCTCGCTGATCACTCGCGGTACAAATTGAGCAATCCATTGTCAACTCGAGCAAGAAAGAAAAAAGCAGCGATTCGGGCACTTTTGATCACCTATCAAATACGTAACAAAGTAATTGCACCCAAGCGAAAGCTCTACTTACATATTGATTAATTCGATCCTCGATGCTCTCTTGAGCACTGACATTCGATTCGAAATCTCCAACAATTAAAGCCACAAGAAAGGAAACACTTGGACTTAAAAGCTATTAAACAGGTCGTCGAACTGATGAAACGCTCGGAACTTTCCGAATTTGAAATTGAAGAAGAAGGCTTCAAGCTGCGCCTCTGCCGCAAGAATGGCGATACACAAATCGTTCACGCGGCGGCTCCAGCGGCAGCTACAAATGCAACTCCAGTGGCAGCTCCGTCAACAGCAGCAGCTCCAGTGGAAGAAAAAGGCATCTCGGTGGTGAAGTCGCCGATGGTCGGGACTTTCTATACTTCCGCTTCGCCTGAAAGCCCAGCCTTTGCCACAGTCGGCACCAAAGTCGGCGCAGACTCGATCGTCTGTATCATTGAGGCAATGAAGGTGATGAACGAAATTCAATCCGAAATCAGCGGCACAATCACTGAAGTGCTTATTGAGAACGGCGAAGCCGTCGAATTTGGGCAACCACTCTTCAAAGTTAAAACGGCTTAATCCGTATGCTCAAAAAAGTCCTCATTGCCAATCGAGGTGAAATCGCACTTCGCATCGTTCGCGCTTGTAACGAACTCGGGATCAAGACGCTCGCCGTCTATTCCGAGGCCGACGAGCAATCTCTCCACGTGCAACTTGCCGATGAAGCAATTTGCATCGGCCCAGCAGCGAGTAACCTGAGTTATCTGAAGAGTGATCGTATCATCGCCGCAGCAGAAATCGCTGATGTCGATGGCATTCACCCGGGCTATGGCTTCCTCGCAGAAAATGCCGATTTCGCCGAACAATGCGCCGATTGTAACATCAAGTTCATCGGCCCAGGCTCTGAAGCAATTATTAATTTTGGCGACAAGGCAAAGGCGCGCGATATGGCCATCAAAGCTAAGGTTCCCGTGATCCCAGGCAGTGATGGCACCGTCGACAATGAAAAGGATGCCCTTATCGTTGCGAAACAAATCGGCTTTCCTGTGATTATTAAAGCCGTCGCTGGTGGCGGTGGCAAAGGGATGCGCACCGCACACAATGCAGTCGCATTTGCTAAAGAATATAACAACGCCCGCAACGAAGCAGAGAAGGCTTTTGGCAATGGTGCCGTGTACCTTGAACGTTTTCTCGACGCGCCGCGCCACATCGAGATCCAACTGCTCGGCGATCAATTTGGTAACGTGATCCACCTCGGTGAACGCGATTGCTCGATTCAACGCCGACACCAGAAGGTCATCGAAGAAGCCCCTTCTCCTTTTATCTCCGACGACATTCGTAAAAAAATGGGCCGCGACGCGGTCAAACTGGCCAAATCCGTCAACTACGAAGGAGCGGGCACCGTCGAGTTCCTGGTCGATGGCAAGGGCGAGTATTTCTTCATCGAAATGAACACGCGTATCCAAGTGGAACACGGCGTGACCGAAGAAGTCACTGGTGTCGATTTGGTTAAGGAACAACTCCTAATCGCCAGTGGACAAAAGCTTAGCTACGAGCAAAAGGACATTAAAATCACCAAGCACTGCATCGAGTGCCGTGTGTGCGCCGAAGATCCGGCACGCAACTTCGCTCCTTGCCCAGGTGAAATTGGCCTCTATTACGCCCCAGGTGGTCACGGCGTGCGAATCGACTCGCACTGCTACAGCGGCTACACCATCCCTCCTTACTACGACAGTATGATCGCCAAGGTCATGACAATCGCCAAAACCCGCGAACTTGCTCTCGACCGCATGGACCGTGCACTCGGCGAATATTTGATTCATGGGATTAAAACGAATATTCCGTTCTCACGCGCAATTATTCGTGATCCCATCTTCCGCGAAGGCAAAGCCACAACTAAGTATATCGAAGAATTCATTGAGCGAGTGCCCAAGGATCTTTACACCGAATAGTAACAACAGTACAGTGCACCAATCATGAGCAACAAATCTGAAAACAATCAAGAGTCCACAATCCCTACAGTGTCCGAAGGCTCGAACACACTAGGTGACATCCGCATCAATCACAGTGTGGTCGCGAGCATTGTTCGCTTGGCTGCACTCGAAGTCGTTGGCGTCGCAGCAGTTGGCGGTGGCTTCGTCGATGGAATCGCAGAAATCTTTTCAAAAAAAGGCGATGAGCGCGGTGTCCGCGTCGATGAAGACGAAGTCGGTGACTACCAAATCGAAATCCGTGTGATTCTGCGCTTCGGTGTCGAACTCGCGACAGTCGGCAATGAAATCCAGCAGCGTATCGCGGAACAGGTCGAGAAAATGACCAGCAAAAGCGTCGCTCGCGTCAATGTTATCATCGACGGCGTGCGCACCACTGAAGAAGAGGAAGAAGAAGCGAAAGACGATTGGGACGGCCAAGCACACGTTGACTAGGCACAACTGAGGTCTCGCCCTCTATTTTTCCACTAAACATACACAGATGAACTGGACTGACACGATCGAGATACTAAATCATCTCTCAGAACCCAGCTATCTGTGTACAGCTGGAGCGATTCTTGCCCTAGCGCTGCTTCTAATACTGCTCGTTCGACGTCAGCCCAAGAAAATAGTCGCTTATCGAACCGAGAATGGCCGCGTCATGGTCTGTCGCTCCGCGATCATCGAGCTCATCCGTACATCCTGCGAACAGCTCGACGACGTCGCAAAGCCAATCGTCAAAATACGGGTCAAAGGTAAGACCACCCACTTCGACGTCCGCATCCAGCTCAAGAGCGGCGGCCGTCTCAGAGACATCGAACAAACCTTACAGCTCCATCTGCGTCAAAATCTCACCGAAAACCTCGGCATTGAAAATTTGGGGCAGATCAATATCGTCGCCTCGGGCTTCAAAAGCGGGCGCATCCAAGTCTCTAGGCCGATTACGAGTCGAGCACCGGCGGCGGCACTGGAGCCCGACGAACCCGCTGAGCCAAATAGCGCCACAGCACTCAAAGAAGCGCTCGAGAAAAAGCCACTGTAGTGGCGAAAATGTCCATTTTGAGGCATTCTTCGATGAACTTGACGCTACATTTGCAGTCTAATTCGTTCATCTGATGAGGAATGTGCCCCCCATAACAACCGTTGCCGCGGCTTTGATCGGCGTGATGCTGCTGTTCGCAGCTTGCAGTCCGAAGTCCACGCTTGAGCTAGGCCTCGACGATCTATCGGCACGCTTCGTCTCAGCCAACCAAGCCGACACGATCGAACCGATGCTGAAGCTCTACTGCTTGAACGGATGCGACAGTCTCATTATCTCTCGCCTAAAAGGGGCCCTCGACTACGAACTCGGCCTACCGATTCAGCAAATCAAGTTTGAAGCGCTCTCGGGCGCAGCAGAGGAAACCATCGAGTTTACTCACAACGGCGTCACTTACGGCCCCAGCCTTACGCCGCGCTACCGGATGCGGGTGCGATACGCAGTCGAAGACCATTTTAGCAGCCTCTTTACCGTTGGCCAAAATTCCTCTGGGGATTGGCAGATCATCTGCGCGAAACCAAGGCCGCCAATCCGCTACTAAATAACACCGCACCCGCAGCAGATCGTATCCGCGGAGTTGACAAGCGGAATAATTCGCAACACTTAGGGACTTATGAAGATTATCGCATACTTAAAACCGACCTGCGGATGGAGCATGGGCGTCCGCGCGATCATGAAGAAGTACGGCCTCGAATACGAAGACCGTGACATTATCAATCATGCGGATCAATACGCTGAAATGGTCGAAAAGTCCGGCCAACCCCTCTCGCCTTGCGTTGAAATCGATGGGCACATGCTCGCTGATGTCAGTGGTGATGAGGTTGAAGCCTACCTGCTCAAAGAAGGGCTCGCCACTGAAACCAGTGCCGAAGCAGACGCGCCAACCAACGCAGCCTGCACCGACGAAGAACATGAAGCGATGCGCTCGAAGACGATTCGTTTCTTCTAAGCGCCCAAACACGAGAAATACTTAATTCCTTAAAGTCTTTCTCCACAACACGGATTCGGTCCGTTTTTTGCTACCAAACAAGCGGCTAATTGATTGCGTATGAGCAAGTTCATGTGCAGAGAGTGTCATTTTCTCTAGACAGACTCTCATCAATTACTACTTTCTTCGTTCCTTTTGGCTTCGGCCCACACGCGCACTCGTCGCTCAGGACGCCCGCACCGTATGATGACTACACTTTAATACCGATTATTTAATACCGATATGGAAAAGACACACATCCAGCCCAAGGCACAGGGCCTCTACGACCCACAGAATGAACACGAAAACTGCGGCATCGGCCTGATTGTCGACATGAAAGGCCGCAAATCCCACGACATCGTCAAAGGTGCGTTGGAGATCTGCGTGAACCTTGATCACCGCGGTGGTTGTGGCTGTGACCCGATCACTGGTGACGGTGCAGGCATCTTTATTCAACTGCCACACAACTTCTTTAAGGCTGTGTGCCAGGCCGAGTGTGGCTTCGGCGTACCAGCAGAAGGCGACTACGGTGTCGGCTTCGTATTTCTCTCCCGCGACGACGAAGAGCGTAGCAGCGAAGAGACGATCATTGAAGAGATCGTTGCCGAAGAAGGGCTTGGCTTCATCGGCTGGCGCGATGTGCCAGTGCGCAGCGAGATCCTTGGTAAAGCCTCCAAGGCCTGCGAGCCAATCATGCGGCAATTCTTCGTCAGTAAAGGCGAAGTCGCTGCTGGCCTCGAACTAGAGCGCAAACTTTACATCGTGCGGCGACTCGCGACTCACCGCATTCGTTACAGCGGCACAGACGAAGAAGCGCTGTTCTACATCAGCTCGCTTTCAAGCCGTACCATGACTTATAAGGGCATGCTCACCACGGTGCAGCTTGAGCAATATTTTCCCGATCTCTCCAACGAGGCGATGGACTCCGCGCTCGCCCTCACGCACTCGCGTTTCTCGACTAACACATTCCCAAGCTGGCCGCGCGCACAGCCATTTCGCTACTTGTGCCACAATGGTGAGATCAACACAGTACGCGGCAATGAGAACTGGTTACACGCCCGTCAAATGCAGCTCGCCAGCGAAGTATTTGGCAAGGACCTTAAGAAGCTGCTGCCAATCATCCGCGAAGACGGCTCCGACTCGCAGAAGTTCGACAACTGCCTAGAGTTCCTAGTCCTGTCAGGCCGCAGTCTCGCGCATGCCATGATGATGATGATCCCAGAACCTTGGGAGCGCCACATGAACATGCCCGACTTTAAAAAGGACTTCTACGAGTTCCACGCCTGCATGATGGAGCCTTGGGATGGTCCGGCATCCATGGCGTTCTCCGACGGCATCCAAGTTGGTGCGACACTCGACCGTAACGGTCTGCGCCCCTCTCGCTACTACGTCACTGCCGACGACAAGGTCATCCT
>Ga0255758_10001930_pt1 | contig 19978 bp, 28 predicted proteins | sample 011ome_24_FD_179958 | JGI IMG/M metagenome (GOLD analysis project Ga0255758, IMG submission 179958) | Coastal salt marsh microbial communities from the Groves Creek Marsh, Skidaway Island, Georgia - 011513CT metaG (version 2) | ecosystem: Environmental > Aquatic > Marine > Intertidal zone >...
AAACCTTGCACAATCTTCACCAGGTTCTGGTAGTGGTTCAACACTTCAAGTAACTTATAGTGGTAATATAAATGCTAATCATAAAATCGGTATTTGGGTTGATACTAATGTAAGTACTGATCAAGACTTGGTAACAGCAGTTGAGTTTGAAGTTTTAGAAGCACCTGGAGTGTACAATCCAGTAAGTGGTCTAGATTGTGAATACAAACAAATTGATTTCATTAAAGACATCCTAACAGCGTTCAGATTAGTGTTCTCACCAGATCCTAAAGATCCTAAGAACTTTATCATCGAACCATGGCAAACCTACATTAATTCAGGTCAACTTTATGATTGGTCTAATAAACTAGTAGAAAACAAAGAGGTGACTATTGAACCAGTTTTCTTTACACAGTCAGATACTATTGAATTTGATTTCCAACCCGGCGGGGATTATACAAATATTTATCATCAACAAGCATATGATAATGTATATGGTCATTTAGAGTTTAATAGTGGTAATGATTTACTAAAAGGTAAAAGAGATGTCAAACTACTTGGTATCGCACCAACTATTTTAGCTCAAATAGAAGGAGCTGATCTAACTACTGGAGATAATATTGCATTACCACACTTACACACTCATAGTTCAGAAGATGCAGGTTTAGAACACTTACCTATAAAATCTAAAACTAGAATGTTATTTTATAATGGCTTACAACCATTTGATGATCCTACTCAAAATAGATGGTATTTCTTAGGAGCTACACCTACTGAAGAACAAACAGAATATCCATTAGTAAGTCCATATCAAGAGTGGCCAATTCAACCACAAACTTTAAATCTAAACTGGGCAAATGATATCCAATATTGGGGTGAAGTTAGTGGTTATAATCAAAATGGTACTACACTTTACACAGAGTATTGGAGCAGATACATCAGTTCATTGTATAACAAGTACTCAAGAAGAGTTACCGCTACCTTTATCTTAAATAACATAGATCTTAACACCTTCTCATTTGATGATACTATCTTTGTCAATGGTACTTACTATAGACCAGAGAAAATCATTGATGTAGAAGTAGGTGCTTACACAGAAGTTAAAGTTGTCCTAATTACTGCAAATGATTATAAACCAGCAGTTATCTTAGAACCTTTAACAGGACTTTCAGCAGTTGGTAGTAATACTAGTTGTTCTGGTCTTGCTGGTCAAATTGATGTCACTACTAATGGTACTCCAGGATTTACTTGGACACTTTCTAATGGTATGAGCGGTACAGCACTTGGTGATTCTGCACCTGGTTTCGCACCATACTCCTTCGTCATAAACGGAGTGACTGGTGGAACTTACACACTTGAGATAACAGATTCTTTAGGTAGAACAGGAAGTGTTGAGGTAACAGTCCCAGCAGCAGTAGTCTCTTTACCAACTGCAACTCAATTGATTGGTAATCCAACATCATGTATAGAACCTTGTGATGGTTCTATCGCTGTATTACCAGCGGGTGGATCTGGAAGTCCTTACACAATTTATTGGTATGATGATCCTAGTGAAACCTCATTTACAAGAAGTGGTTTATGTCCAGGTGATTACTCTTATTATGTAATGGATGTTAATGGTTGTATGTCTGCTAGTTATTTAGCTACTTTAGAATGTGAAGCTACTGGTAATATTTGGTACTTTGCACAAGACTTTAACTGTGAAGCACTTTCATCTGAATGGGTTAAAGTAGATGTTGGAGTTGGTACAGTCACACCAGGTTCTTACTGGTCATTAAAAGATGGATTCGATAACACAATCAGAGGTTGTTGGACCCCAATCTCCGAAACTAGTGGTCTACCTGATTACTATTTAGATCAAGCATGGTTTGATTGTCAAGCATGTCAAGGTCAAGATGAACCTGTATTCGAAGTACAATCTTGTACACAACCACAAGATCCTGCACATCCTAACGCAACTAGATACATTAGAACAGATTGGCCTGGTGTACAAATCGGCGATGTAGTCTATGATTTCTATGGACCAGACCAATATGGTCCATGTTACACAGTAGTAGGTTACAACTATGAAAATATAGCAAACATGGAAATTACAGGTGATATCTATGATGATTGTACCACATGCGCAGCTGGTCCTACACCAACACCAGAACCAACGCCAACACCAACACCAACTGCAACGCCTGGTCCAACACCGATACCAACACCTACACCAGTTCCAACTGTATTCTATGTAATTCAACAGTGTGAATCTCCATTTGATTTTTGGACTGCACCTGGTGAAGATGGTTTATTCCAAATTGACGATGTTGTTAGATTTTATCCAAATGTATCAGGAGTCAGAGAATGTGGTACGATCGTAGGAATTAACCCTGAAGGTTTAGGCGATGCAACAATCGATTCACCTAACACATGGTTCTGTGGAGACACTATACACTGTGATGTACAACCTTAATTCAACTGAGTCATAAATTATATTTAATAGTATGTCAGAAACTAATGTTAAAATAACCTTCGAGATCGATGGACTAGAGCAATCAGTCACATCGATCGACGATGCAAAACAGGCATTAGCCAGTTTAGAGCAACAAGCCAAATCGTCTGAAAAAGCGATTGAAGATACTGGTAAAGCCATCGAGGATACTGGTAAAGAAGCACAAAAAGCAGGTGAAGCTGGTGAAGGTGCTATCGCAGTACTTGATGAAGCCACTGGAGGTTTAGCAAGTAGATTCAAGAATGTAATTGGTGGTATCGGTAAAATGGGTACTGCACTTAAAACCTCGTTTAAAGCGGGTGTACAAGGTGCTAGTTCTTTAAAGAAAGCGCTGATTGCCACAGGTGTTGGTGCAATTGTAGTAGCAGTTGGATTACTGGTTGCTTACTGGGATGACATCAAAGGTCTGGTATCAGGTGTTAGCGCAGAACAAAAGAAACTATTAGCTGACACTGAAGCTACACGAGACGCAGCGGCAGAGAATCTGGCAGCAACAGAAGCTAGTGAGAATAGTCTAAAACTTCAAGGTAAATCTGAAAAAGAAATTAGAGACCTTAAGATACAACAGACTGATGAAGTTATTCTCGCTACTCAAGCTATCTTAGAACAACAAAGACAACAAGTAAAAGCACAAGTAGAGGCACAAGAAAGAAACAAGACTATCGCTCAGAATGTTATACGTTTCTTGACACTACCTTTAACTGCATTGTTGAAGACAGTCGATATGATGACTGCAGCAATTAGTAAAATTCCTGGTATTGATATTGCTACTAATCTTGAAGAAGGATTTAGTGGTGGTTTAGCAAACATGTTATTTGATCCAGAAGAAACTGCAGAAGCTGGCGCAGAGACAGTGGCAGAAACAGAAAAGCAGTTAGCTGCGTTAAAAAACAAAAGAGATGGTTATATACTTGCAAATCAAAAAGCTGATCAAGACGCAGCCGATAAAGCTAAAGCACTCAGAGATAAAGAGGCAGCTGATGCAGCAGCCGCAGCAGAAAAGTTAGCAGCAGAACAAGAAGCAGCGAGAAAGAAACAAGAAGCATTAGATCAAGCAGCAAGAGAAAAGGCTTTAGCTAATAGAGAGTTTATTGATGGTCTATTACAACAAGCTAACTTGGATGCAATGGATGATTTCTATATGCGAGCACAAGCTGAACTTCAAATCCAAATGGATACTGATCTTGAGAAATTAAGAATGGCAGGTGCTACACAAGAAGAGATTGGTAGAATTGAAGCTAGTTACCAAAGAAAGTCTAAACAATTAGCTAAAGAAGAAGCAGACTACAAAAAAGCACTTAGAGAACAAGATGTACAAAATGCATTATCAGCGGGTTCTGCAGTTCTTGGTTCTATTGTTCAATTAGTTGGAGAAGGTACAGCAGTTGGTAAAGCAGCAGCGATTGCACAAACTACCATAGACACATACAGTTCAGCGACAGCAGCTTATAAGTCTACAGTTGGTATTCCAGTAGTGGGTCCAGTTTTAGCACCCATCGCAGCGGGTGTAGCTGTGGCAGCAGGTCTAGCTAATATTAAAAAGATTATTGCTACCAAAACACCTGGTAATAAATCTGCTGGAGCAGCACCATCAATTAGTGCACCAACAGCAACACCAGTGGATCCTAATGCAGCTATTGCAGGTGCAGCACAAGGACAACAACAATCAAATCAAATAACTTTAGGTAATCAACAAGGTAGTTCACAAGCACCAATAGTTAAAGCTTATGTTGTTAGTTCAGAAATGTCTACACAACAAGAAGCAGATAAAAAAATAAATGACTTAGCACGTCTATAATATATAAAGTATGAACAAGATAGTAGAGCTTATAATCAATATGGAGGAATTCGAATTCGAAGATCTCGGAGTAGAAATTATGTCATTAGTAGATAAGCCTGCTATTGAAGTAAATTGGATGGCATTTAATGAACATCATTTTGTTAAACCAACTGCTGGTGAATCTAAAGATGCATTTATTAGTAGATGTATTCCAGTAGTAATTGAAGAAGGTAAAGATGCTGATCAAGCTGCTGCTATTTGTTATACTTATTGGGATGAAGGAGCAGCATTTGAAGAACATGTTTTAAAAATAGCAGCTGAAGTTGGTGAATCTATTGATCCTGAACAAATTATTTATGTAGACGCTAATAAATCAGAGTTTGCATCATTAGGTGATTATTTACAAGGTATCAGAGCGTTGGATGTTTTGTCTTCATTAACTGATGAAGCTAGAGAACAAGAAGCTGATATTAGATATAGATACGCAGGACCTAGTGGACAAAGAACATTTTGTGCTACTCTAAAAGCTTTAAATAGAATTTATAGTAGAGCTGAAGTTGCACAAATGGATAACTTTAATCCAGGTTTTGGTGCAGGTGGATCATCAAGATATTCAGTTTTTAACTATAAAGGTGGACCTAATTGTAGACATTATTGGGAAGAGTTAGCAGTTTATAGAAATTCTAATGGTACTGAAGTTATTGTAAGTTTAGGACCTGCTAGAGGTAATGCAGGACAATCTAATAATTCAGATACCCCATCACCAGACGGTAGTCTTAGTAATAATGCATACTTAATGTCAAAAGCATGGTCATTTTCTAGTGATGATAAAATGATTATCACTGGACCAGCGATGATACCAAATGCTTTAATACCAAGAAAAGATGAAATGGGTAATCTATTCCATGTCTATTTCTCTAAAGATACAGTACAAAATATTGCAAAGAAGTTTTTAGAAGATAATAACACGCATAACACAGATATAAACCACGATGATAATGTAGTTAACGAGAATACTTTATTAGAATCATGGATTGTAGATAATCCAGAAATGGACAAATCAAAAGACTTAGGTTTTAATGTACCTGAAGGTAGTTGGATGGTGAGTTACAAAATCAATAATGAAGAGACTTGGGAAAAGATAAAAGCAGGTGAATTAAATGGTTTTAGTGTAACTGGAAACTTTTTAGAAATAGTACAAAGTTAATGTTCAAAAGATTAAAACAAATCTGGAAGTTTTCAGATAGTCAACCAACAGAGATTACACTTGCAATTGCTATTGCAATACTGGCGCCAATAGCAGTTTCAATTGAAATACACACTATGTGGTGGTTAAATGTAATGTTAGTTGGCGCAGGTTTATATCAAATAAGATGTATATCAAATGAAGATATTAGATGTCGTGTTAGAGCGGCGTATTTCACTACTATGATGTATATGACTTGTTTAGGTTTTTATTTAACTACAATAGGTCTACCAACACCATCACACTGGGGATGGGTTCTTTTAACGTATTCGTCATTTAGTACTTTAAACAGATTAAAAACAGAACAGTTACAACGTGGAGATAAGTGACATCATAGTACCATTAGCAAGTATTTTTACTACAGCAGGAGTTTGGCAATTCCTACAATTCAGACGTAAACAACAGTTTGAAGAAACCAAATATAATAAAGAAAACTCGACAGACGCCATGTACAAAGCAGATCTAAAAGAAAGAGTATGTAAATTAGAAGACTTACTCGCAGATGCATCTAAAGAAAAAGATGAAATGAGATCTCGTATTGAACTGTTAATTGGTGAAGTAAACTCATTACGTGTTGAAGTAGAATATCTAAAGAGAGAAAACGATCGTCTCAAAGATCGTAGCTAATTATAAACTTTTGTCAATATCAAACTAGTTTATATTTAATAACATCTGGTTAGACCAGATAAATCTAAAAAAAATCAATATTATGACAGTCAACGATTTAGTAAAGAAGCTAAGAGTTATGCTCGCAGCGGACACTGAAGTTGTAACTGAAGCTAAATTTGCAGACGCAGAGTTAGTTGATGGCACGATCGTTTATACTGAAGGAGAATTGGTAGTTGGAGCAACATTACTCGTAAGAGTTGATGAAGGCGAAGAATCACCATATGCACCTGAAGGTATTCACGAAACAACTGATGGAAAATTAATTGGTGTTGGTCCTAATGGTGAGATTATGGAAATCTCAGAAGTTGAAGCAGAAGCTAAACCTGAAGAAGTTATCGAAGAGGTAATGGAAGAGGTAGAAGTTGAAGTTCCAGTTTCTGAAGAAGCAATTCCTGCAACTGAAGAGTTGTTAACAGGTATCGCTGAAATGATTGCTCCATTCACTGAAGAGATCGCAGCATTAACAGAAGAAGTAACTGAACTTAAAGCTAAGTTTTCACAACTTGCAGATGAGCCAGGTGCTAAACCTATTAGAAACACATTTGCAGAAAACAAGAAAATTGCAGATGACAATCTAGCAAAAAGAATGGACTTTTTAAGAGCTGTTCGCAAAAACTAATTAACCAAAACAAACAAAAAAACAATTTAAAATTATGGCATTCGGATTTGATGTTTCAGCTTTACCAGCATATACGGACCAATTATCATTGGACCTTATCTCTAAAGTTGTATTAAAAACTGATCTACTTGATTATGTAGATCTTCGCTCAGGTTTCACTAGTGGAACAGTAGCAATTAACCTTGTTGATGCAGACTTACCTGTATCAGCTCTATCTTGTGGATGGACTTCAGATGGTCAAGTAACTTACTCTCAAGTTAACGTAACTATCGAGTCTCTACAATCTAAAACAGAAATGTGTATCGAAGATTTAAGAGCTAAATACCAATCAGCATTTATGAATGCAGGTACTGGTAATGATTTCTTACCTTTCGAACAAGTTATTTCTGAGTCTTACACTGACAAATTGAGAAAGTACAACGAAGGTTTCTTGATCAACGGTTTCGGTGCTACTACTGGATTGAAAGCACAGATTACTTCTGCTAACGGTGCAAACTTACAAGCTGGTACTCCAGCTGCATGGGATGCTACTAACGCATACGAACAAGCATTAGACTTGTATGACGCAATCGACGAGTCTGTAAAAGACAGAGATGATTTGATCATGGTAGTTTCTCCTGATGCATACCGTGCATTAGTTAGATCTTTAGTTGCTCAAAACTTGTATCACTTCAATTCAGTTGAAGGTAACGAAGTAATGATTCTTCCTGGAACTAACGTAACTATCGTTAAGTCTTCAGGTCTTGTTGGTTCTAACTACAAATTTGCTGGTCCAGGTAAAATGATCTTGGCTGCAACTGGTTTGACTGATGAATTGGATACTTTCCGTTTCTTCTATGACGAAGCTGCTGACGTAATGAAGTTCAGAGCTGCATGGAGATTAGGTGTAGGTGTAGGTGAAGTTAATGTCTTCGCTACTAACGATATGGCGTAAGTCAAATAAATTCAAGACTAGGAGCTTCGGCTCCTAGTTTTTAACAAACTAAAAAAATCAATATAAAATATGAGTTGTTCAGCATTAACAGCAGGCTTTTTGGATTTATGTAACGATTCTACAGGTGGAATCGAGAAGATATTCATCGCAAATGGTCCTGTAGAATCAATCACAGAAACAGCAGGTAATATTACTGCTATCACTGTAGGTGGTTCAGCGCTAACACCAACTGATTTTTTCGAATTCGCTACACCAAGACAAACTAGTTCTATCACAGAAACTACTACAGTTTCTCAAGAGAACGGAACTCTTTTCTTTGATCAACAATTAACTTGTGTCTTTAACAAGATGGAAGCTAGTAAAAGAGATCAATTATTACTACTTGCTCAAGCAACCACTATGGTTGTTGTTGCTAAAGATGGTAATGGAGTTTACTGGTCAATAGGAGTTGAAAAAGGTGCCTTTATGGTGTCTGGATCTGCTACTAGTGGTACCGCATATGGTGATAGAAACGGATACGAAATCGTAATCGGTGGTTTAGAAGCTAACCCAATGTTTACAGTTACTTCTACTATTGTAGAAGCATAAACATAAAACACACCCATTAAAAGAGGTAGTCAGAAATGGCTACCTTTTTTTATATCAATTTTTGTGGTGATTTATAAACTAGACCTGAATCTTTTGTTTTGGTCATAGGATAAGTAGTTTCTTTTAAATAAAGATCATACACTAATTTACCATAATCAAATGTGGTTCCATCTACAGTTATCTTAGGTTGGTAACATGCATATAAGATAGTCTTAGTTCCATCTATCTCAGGATCATACAGATCATACGAGAGACTGTATTTTACATCTACTAACTGTTTCTCTTCAAATCCAATTCGAACACACCCTTCTAATAACTGGTTAATTCTAGGAGGTAACATACTACCTTGTATTGTTAGATCAATATCATGTGTGTCTACATCTAATAATATAGAACCATGAACATAAAGACTAAAACCAGTCCAATCTAGTTCTTCTTTTATTCTATCTAGTGTTCTTTGTACAGATGCTAAACCATTTAAGGTTTCCCATTTGTCATTTCTAAATTTACCGTATTCTATGTCTTGATATTTGTACTCCATGTCAATTTACTATGTTTTTATATTTATATGTATACGACTTAATTATACAGCATTTTAAATGACAATAGTAGTAACAGAAGCTGATTTAGAAGTTCATTTGTTTTTAAACCAATCTAATTTAGATGGAGATTTATTATACGAGTGGACCATCACATCTCAGTATTCACATCAACCAGAATTGATCCCATCAGCACTTATTAGTAGTAATGATAGATGGTCAATGGTTCAAGTCTTGTTTCCAACAGGTTTTGGAGACAACCACAAAAATGGAATATATAATTGGAGTTACAAAGTAACTGGAGGTTCTGTCATTGAAGAAGGACTTGTTAAAATCATTTGTGAACCTGGAGGAGAAACTGGTATAGTAGATTACACTTCTACACCAGCTATTGAAGACAGAGAAGCAGATGTATATTATAGACCAAATTATTAAATATAAATATGAGATCAACACCAGAAGGAATTTACGCTATCAATGGTTCAGAATTCAAAGCTATTGAATTGCCAGATGTAAAAGAAGTACGTGGTAAGGAATACATGTACTACGGTGGTTTAAACCTATTCCCACAATCATTAATAGAATTATATGATACTAGCGCAATGCATCACACTTGTATTGATGCTATTACAGCAGGCATCGTTGGTGATGGTATTGAAATCATCGGTGACGAATACATTAACCAAAAGGGTGAAACAATTGATGAAATATTTGAAAAGATATCTTTAGATTACACACTATATCAAGGTTATGCCATCAATGTTATTTGGAATAAAGAAAGAACTAAAATAGCAGAAATGTATCACTTACCATTTGGTAATGTTAGATCTGGTAAACCAAATGAAGAAGATGAGGTTGAAGAGTACATGTATTCTTCTGATTGGGCAAACTTAAGAAAGTATCCATTTCAAACTTATAAAGCATTTGATGCAACAGATAATAAAGGAGATAATGCATCTCAAATCTATTACTGTTATAACTACACACCTGGTAATGAAGTTTATCCATTACCATCATATGTAGCAGCAATGAATGATATTTCATTAGATGCACAAGTCAGTCGCTTTCATGCAAATAACATTGCAAATGGTTTAGCACCATCTATGTTTGTACAGTTTAGAAATGGTGTACCATCACCTGAGGAAAGACGCGATGTCTACAAAGAAATTGAAAGAACATTTACTGGTACAGAAAATGCTGGTAGATTCTTTTTAGCATTCTCAGAACCAGGAAAAGAATTACAAGTTACTCCTATTGATAGTGCAAATGATGACTACTATATTTTATTAGAAGAGCGTATCTCGTCACGTATTTTAACTGCACATAGAATTACATCTCCATTACTTTTAGGTATCAAGGACAGCGCTGGATTCAGTTCTAACGCAGAAGAAATCAAAGTTGCATACGCACACTTCGAAGGTACAGTAGTAGAACCTAAAAGAAAGAAAATAGTTAGTGGTTTTGGTTACATGTTAAGATTAGCTGGTTATAATGTAGGTATAAAAATTAGACCTAATAAACTAGTCAATGAAGAAGAAGTAGTTGATACTGCACCTCAAACAAATATTGAATCACTATAATGGAAACAGTTTTATTAGTTAGCGAACAAAGAATGAAGCAATGGACTTCGTTAGACAACAATATTCGTATTGATGTTTTAACACCATCTATTCTTCAAGCACAAGACATTTATATACAAGATACTTTAGGTACTCCTTTTTATAGAAGACTTAAACAAGGTGTTGTAGCAAATGATTTAGATGTAAATGAATCAGCATTCTTAAAAGATTATGTTGGTCCTACTTTAATTCAATATGCGTTATACTTGTTACTACCTAATTTGAAATACAAAATGGTAGAAAAGGGTATCTTAAATGGTACGTCTGAAGAGACTCAACCAACTACCTTAGATGAAATGAAATATCTAAGAGATAGTGCGTTAGACACAGCGGAGTTCTATAACAAGAGAATGTTAGAGTACTTACAAGATAATCCTGGCATGTTTGCGTTATATACTAATCCAACACCGCAGGATGGAATGACACCTAACAAGCAAAACCCTTATTTTAGTGGATTACAAACAAATATACCTTTACGAAGAAATGACTTATGGATCTATGCCGATTGTGGAACAGACTGTGACCCCGACTGTAGCAGCTGCAACTAAATCGACAGCTACTAACATTAAGAAATTAAAAGTGTACCTAAGCAAATCAAAAAGGCGCTAAATTAAAATCATAAATATGCAATCAGTACAACAAACATACGTATTCAACCAAACCAACGGAGCAGTAACTGAACCTGTTAATGGTAATTGGTTACAAGCTTATTGTGAATTTTTAGGTGTTACAGAACCAGTTAATTCATCATGGTTACAAGCACTCTGTATTCACTTTGGAATAACTGAACCTCTTTATGGTTCTTGGACTATTGCATTAGCAAACTATTATGGTATCACACAACCAGTCAATGCAACTTGGTGGTACGCATTAGCTACAGAAGCAGTAGCTCCAGTAACAGACCTAATTTGGAATGAAGTAACTACATTCTGGAATGACACTGATGTTAATTGGGCAACAGATACTATCGCTCCTGACGCACCAGTTTGGTCAGGTCAAACTTTCCCTGAAGGAGTGTACACACCAACGATTACAGGAACCGCTGAACCATTTAGTACGATTACATTAATAGCAGACGCACAGATCTATACAGGTCAAACAGATGGATTAGGTGATTGGTCAGTTCAAATTACAAACCCATTAGCTGGTGATTTGCCACCAGGAATTGGTTATTTAGTTAGTGTAACTGCAACTGATGGTGCTGGTAATGTGAGTCCTGCAACTGATGATACTATTTATATTGTAGCAGCACAAAATGTTACTTTAACACTCGATATGTTTGATAGTTATGGAGATGGTTGGAATAATGGTTGGTTCCAATTGGAATACGAAACCAGTCCAGGTGTTTGGAATCCTATTGAATACAATGAAAACCCATTCAGATTTACAACACTTCAACAGTTATTAGACTATGAAAACGGTGGATCTACTGTAGGTCAACAATTCTATAAAACTGATCAATTTACCGTTGACAATCCAAATTACGTTTCTGGCATATACGGTATGAGGTTTGAAGTATTCGAACCAGGTGGTTTACCAGGTGGCGGTTCAACAGGTTGGAAACAAATGTTAGATGCAAGAAGTTGGGATGTGCCAGCGACTGGTAATTTCAGAACAGTAGTAAAAGCACTGGGTTCATACACACCTGAGCGCTCATATACTATTAAACAAGGTGCTACTGAAATAGTTAGTGTTCCACAATCAACTAGTTGGGCAATAGACACTATTCAAGCAACATTTACATTATCATAAAAAAAACAAACAAATAATAAATTATGTCAAGTTTAATTAATACTAAAATTCAAGATACCTATACGGGTCTTATCAAAACAACAGACAATGCACCAGTTGATGGAACTCTAAAGAATTTAGAGGACGGTAACGGCGGTGTATTACCAATTAAGGTTTCATCTACTACAGTTGAATTTACTGGTGATGTTATTGGTATCGAAGCTGGCGGTGTAGCACCAGGTTCTGGTACAAACTCTATACAATCAGTTATAACAGGTGCAACTGGAAGTGCAACGTCTACAAACTCTATCGCAATAGGTGTAGACGCTCAAATGTCAGGTGGTTTTGGCGCTGCAATTGGAGTTTATAGTGAAGCTGGTGGAAACTACGCAAATGCTTTCGGTTCTCTTTGTAATGCATCTGGAACTAATGCGACAGCAGTTGGGAAGCAGGCTACTGCATCAACAGATAAATCTATTTCTATCGGTACAGAAACTACTTCGAGTGGAACAGAAAGTATTGTAATTGGATCGAACACTTCAACTACAGATTACAGAGCTATTTCGATAGGTCAAGGAAACCAAGTTGGTACAAACTCAACTACAATTGGTCAGTACTCTAGAACAGGTAGTTCATCTATTGCAATGGGTGATAACGCTAACAATGCATACGGTGCTAAAAACAATGCAGTTAGTTTAGGAGCAGGCGCAAACGCTGAAACAAATTCTACTGCGATAGGCCGAGATACTAGAGCTTTGGGTTCAAACTCGGTCGCAATAGGAAAAGACAGTCAAAGTACTGCGTATGGTGCTATCGCATTAGGTGATGGAGTTATTGCCGCTACACCAGATACATTAACTGTAAAACTATTACAGATTGCTAACTACACAACAATGAACTTCGCAGATGATGCTGCAGCAGCAACTGGAGGTATTCCTTTAGGTGGTGTATACCATACTGATGGAGCATTAAAAATTAGAATTGCATAATTATGTTAATAACCAAAGACGTAGTAATAGAAGGAGTGACATACACTCTTAGAGCCCTAAGAGAAGAAGACTTTGATCAGATCGAACAAGAAATGATTGCAAGTATAGAAGAACGTAAACAAAAAGGGGATATATAATAAGTAGTAACTTATTGCCATTAGTTATTATTTTATTTATTTAGGTCAGGGGTAATCATTAAGTTGGTTACCCCTTTTTTTATGACAAAAAAATAGCGGGGACGATCAAGAACCCCGCTATCTTAATAGATATAATAAAATAATATGAAGCAGGTAAAAAAGAAAATAAAAAACAATGACCATGCAACTGCTTCACATACTATTTATACCCCTTAGTTTTTGTTTGTTTCAAATTATTTTTAAAAAAAGTCACTCTAGATTTTTTTATGTCAACTATTTGTGGTATATTAGTAGAGTAATAATTAATAAAAGTAAAACAAAATGGTAAAATCAAAATTAGAAAAACAAGCTATTAAAAGCTTTAGTCGTCACGAAAATCGTATGCAAATGAGACAAATGCGTGGTGCGTTAGTTAACAATCCATGGATAAACTACAAAAAAGACCATACTCGTGTTGGTGAAGTAGCTGAAATGCTAGATGTAGATTTAAATTTTTATCATGGTATTAAAGTAAATATCACTGTCAAACAAGACTTAGGTTACTTTAACGATACCTTTATGGCCAATGGCAACGATTGGTTTGAAGATGTTAGTGGTCTATTTACTAAGTATAAGGTTTTTAACAATGACTTTGAGTTGATTATATTCGAAGACGAAAAAGGTCACATTGTCTTAGACCAAATTGCAGTTGCTAATAAAGGTCAAGGTTTAGGTACTAAAATCATAGACACTCTATTAAACCTCTGTGACAGATATGATTGGACTTGTGTAACTGTACCAACATCAATTTCTGACGAAAGCGATAGTATGCATATGGCATTCGGTGCTGAGAGTTTTTACAAACACCTTCAAAAACGTACTAAAAGACTTCGTAACTTCTACAGTGATTTTGGTTTTATGTCAATGCCTTCTACTGCTAAAATGATTTATGATCCTAAAAAATAATTATGAGTATCGCAGAACTAATGGTAGTCGTAGCAGTCTGGGCACTGCTCTTCTACCGACCATGGCGAAAGGAGGCGTAAGTCTCCTTTTTTTTTAAAACACATAGATATATAAACTAAATGAATATTTTTTATAAACCATGTGAAACCTTTTAAAATAACCCTGTATAACTTATGTAAGTTGACCAAATGATACTTACTTTAATTAAATCAAAAAGAAAATGATTACAAAAACAAAACAACCAACACAAGCAGAATTAACCAAGCAGTTAATCGAAGCAATGAATGAACAATCGTTCGAGATCACAACAGCAATCGAGAAGCTAAGAGATGGAGACTACTACGGAGATCCACTACCAGATAGCCTCGCAGATATTGCAAAGAGTTTAAGAATCCTAAGCGGAAGAGAACAACTAAAGTAAAACCAAACAGGAGAGGCATTCAGCCTCTCCTTAATTTAAATAAATAAATAATAATTATGACAAATCAACAAATCGCAGAATTTTTAGAAAGTACAAAAGTTCAAATACAATTGGCAATTGACGAGAAATTCAGACCAGTGTACAAATCAAATACATGGTTAAAACAAAAAGACTTAACAGTAACTGAAAGAGTTGTTATGCAACTAATAGATGAGCGTAATGATCTATTCTCTAACAAATGGTTATGTGAGCAAACTGGTTTTTCTAGTAAATGTATTAGAGAAAATTTAGCTAAACTAATGGATCGAGGTCTAGTTAAGAAAGTTGGTAATACACATAACTACAAAGCAATCTCAATAGTATAATCATGACAGAAGAACAAGCAGAAAGGTTAATAGCCCAAATGGAAATGATTGCAATACGCTTACATGAATTAGGCGTAATTATACATCAAAAAGATAATAACTAATATGGAGTATTTAAAAGAAAAAGCAGAAGGCTACGTAGCTCAATGGATTATGAAAGATCCAGATGCTATAAATCAAATAGATGCTTATTGGTTTTACAGTATGGTTGGTAAAGCTATAGTGTGGTCAGTGATCAAAGCTCGCAAAGAGGGTCAAATTAACTTAGACACTATTAAAGCTAATTGTGAATGGTCAAGAACTCGCGCTAAACCAGAATACTTTGACTTGGTCTATAATCAACAACCCATATCTGATGAAGCATTAGAATATTGTATTAGATATTTTAAAATAATGGGTATGATTACTAATCTTAAAGAGTCAGAGATTGATGGTAAAGTTAAATTTACTAAGAATCAAAATGAGGCTATTAGTAAGATTATAGAACATGTAAAAGCGAGTACTGATACACCTAAAATGTATGATGTGATACATAAGTTTTGGTGCGCTAAGTTAAACAAAAAACCACTACTTAGTAAAAAGGAAAAGATTGAAGCACTCGAACGCAGAGAGCAAGAGGTCATAAATAAATATAAATAACAATGACAAAACACGAGTTTTATAGAGACATAGATAATTATGTCTTAATTAATAATGACTACTATCGAAGAGAGTATACTAATCCACACCAATTAAATCCTATACCTGTAAATGCTACGCATCTAAAAGGTAGATTTGGATTTACTGCGAGGCAGTTAGAAGAAGTAATAGAACTTTCTGGTTTTATAAATGAACCAATGCATGTAGACTATTTACCAATAATTAATGATAAGTGGAATCAATATCATAGAGTTGGTTGGAAACCAGTACAAGGTAAATGGCCAACAATAGAAAAACTAATTAATCATATCTATGGTGATAATGGAGTTGAGAGAGATCAAAGAGATGAAATATATGACTATCATACTATTATGTTGAAGTCACCAAAACAAAAACTATTTGCTCGCGTACTCTACTCTCATGTACAAGGTACATCAAAATCTACTATGGCAGAATTAGAACACATGATGTTTGAAGATAATTATGCTAAAGTTAGAGATAATGAGTTTGAAGATAAATTTAATAGTTTATGGTCAGATGCTATCTTAGTACATATGGATGAGCCTCAGTTTAAAGATGCTAAAGGTATGAGTAGATGGATTAGAGATCTTGTAACTACACAAACAGTTAATGTTAGGAAAATGAAGCAAGAGTATGTTAAGAAAGAATTTCACGCTAAGTTTTTAATTACTTCTAATGACTCTGACTTTATGCCATTTGAACAAAGCGATAGAAGGTATTGGATTAGAGAAGTACCTAAGTTTCCAGCTACAGATATGGATGCAAACTTTGTACAAAAAATGAAAGCAGAGTTACCGTACTATGTTCATTTTTTATTAACAAGACAACTTAAATATGAGACACCTGTTGGTGTGTTTTGGTTACCACAATCTGTTATTAAAACAAATGGTTATACTAAAATAGTACAAGATAATAAAGTCACAGAACAGACTAGCGTAGAAGATTATCTTATTAATTGGTTTTATCGTAATGGAAATAAATCAGAAGTTTGGTTTACATGTAAAGATCTAATTGGTTTAGTTGATTGGGACGGAAAACCACCTAGTAGTAAATGGTTAAGTATGATGATGAGAGATAAAATGCATATGTCAACAGTACCTGATACTAATACTAGATATAAACAAGAGATGACATATATTACTGTGGATCCACCTGCAACTGGTAAGTATTGGTGTGCACAACGAGACGCATTTGTAACACAAGGAGACGTATTTTCTGATGTTAGAGTATAAAATGTTACTCAAACGCTGTTTTGTTACACATGACTATAAAATAAATAACACAAAAAAAGTAACTTTGGGTAATCCAGAGTTGCTTTTTTATCTCTTTTGTTATTGTTATTTATATTATTAGTTATATAGAATAATAATAAAAGGGTAAAGGGGAAACGATACCTTTTGTGTAACACAATAACACTACTGTATTTTATAACCATGGTATTTAAACAAATAACCCAACTTTCGTATAATTTTAAAATAAAATAAAATAAAAAATGAAATCTAAAAAACATAAGACTAAATCGTTATCAGACTACTTTGATGGAACTGATATTCCAAAACCAACACCAACACCGTTACCACAAAACCTTGATAAATAACACATGACAGTTAACGTACCACAGTTCGCAGAACAATTAGAAGATGAAGGCTTATTAACTCTTGTAGCATTTTGCACTCGCATTGCGGAACGATATGGTTACCAAGAAACTTACACGATGCACATAGATGATGTGATACGTATCTGTAATAAAAGAAAAGATGGTGTAGCGGCGTGGATCCAATCTAATCCTCTAGTCAATGAGTGGTTAGATGTTGGTCACCTATATGATGATGTCTTAGTCTTTCATTGGCGTCGTACACCACCTAAACACAAATACGGTAAAGCAAGTCGAAATACTCAATTGATCGAGAGAGAACTAAAAGATAATCGCCAACAATTAATATGGGCATACATCTTAGGGTGTTTAAACAACAATGTCCTGTTAGATGAAGACGAAGATAGAGAGTGGTTGCGCAACACATTTGGTCAAAAGTCCTTTAACTTTACTAGAGAGACTATAGGTTATATTAAAAAAAGTGAAAGATGAGAAGACGTAAACTAAATACGTTAGTGTACAATGAGTATCCATCTGCTACTCAGAGTGAGAAGGAAGTACTACAAGAAATGGTCTTTACCTATTACTATGATAGAAATGATATGGACTTTGATCTTGCGATTGCAGAGATACAAGAGGACCTCTACTTTTTAGAGAAGTCAGAAGAGTACGAACGCTGTCTGATGTTAAAAGATATATTAGAAAGATTTGAATAAGTTCTTAACCAATAACTACGATGCAATAATTACAATGGCTCAAAAGATATGTAAAGGTAGTCAAGAGTCAGAAGACGTGGCGCACTTTGCTATCACTGAGTTTATGGAACATGAGAGAGGTCAAGAACTAGTCGATGCTGGTAAAGCCATGAATTTTATATCAGGTATTATGTGGAGATCTTTCAATTCTTCGACTAGTCATTATCATACAGTGTATCGTCAAAAAGGTCGAGTACACAGTCTCACACCCTCGCACGATAATAGACAAGACGATAGTGAATATGACTATGACCAAGACATCGCGACAGAAGCTATCATGGGTATTCTAGAAGATATGAAAGCAGATACCATTGAATTATGGTTTAGAGCTACACTCTTCGAGATGTATTTAGTAGAACCCAATTACTCTGAGTTAGCGAGACAAACTAAGATACCAAGGACCTCAATTAGTAAAGCAGTAGAAGAGGCTACTACGTGGATCCAACAACAATTAGAAATAAACAATATACGATATGAGTGATTTACTATTACAAATTCTAGGCTTCGCATGCGTGGGTCATCTAGTCACAGACTTCATCACCAACTTTGATTTACCAGAGTTACCTAACAAACCATTTAGATGTGATATGTGTATGACTTACTGGATTTCGATTATTCCATTGATGGTTCAGTTTGGTTTAAAGGGTGTGCTCTATGCAGCAATCAGTTCAATCGTAGCCAACATTATATTTAAATACATATGACACAACAAGACAAAGAGTGGTTAGACCAAAACCAAATGGTCTTCAAGAATGTAAGATTAACACCAGAACAAAATCAAATGTTGTTTGCGATTTACAACAGACTAACTGGTGATAACATGAAACCAACTTCGTGTGGTCGATGTGTCGCAAATGCTAAAAAACAAGTTAAATATCATTATGATCAAATCAGAAGTAACGATTAAAGGTATCACATATACTGTTAGAGCTAAGACTCAAGATGGTATACAAGATGCTATCAAACAATTAAAGAAACTAAACAGAAAGAAGAAAGATGGAGACGAAGCCTAAAACAACTGGTTGGCGAGGACCCGAAGGTAGTAACCCAGGTGGTCGACCAAAAGGTGCAACCAATAAAGTAACCCGAGATATTAGATCTGCTTACCAACAATTAGTAGAGTTTAATCTTGAGAACATGTCTTTGTGGTTAGCAGACATCGCAGCAGACAATCCTGAGAAAGCATTCGAGTTGATGATTAAGTTATCAGAGTATGTAATACCTAAAATGCAAAGAACAGAGGTCACAGGTAAAGATGGCGCTGACCTATTCAAAGAACTAAAGTTTGACTTTGGTCCAAATATTAATGATCGAGAAGAAGACGTCATAGACATTGAGTAAGACTGTACAAGGATTTAGACCACACACTGGTCAAAGAAGAGTTATAGACACCATAGTTGATGGTACTGAAAAGTATATCACTGTGGTTTCGCCACGTCAACAGGGTAAATCACTCTTGTTGGTTAACCTCTTATTGTATTATGGTATCAATGACAAAGGTTGTAAGATTGGTGTGGTAGCTCCTATTTACTCACAAGCTAGAAAACTAATGGAAGATCTTTACGAAGCTATTAAAGATAGTGGTATAGTAGAATCAACCAACTTCTCTAATCATGAGATTAAACTTAAAACTGGTTCAAAGATTTACTTTAGATCTAGTGAAAGAGAAGATGGCTTGCGTGGATACACATTCTCGTACCTTTTTCTAGACGAAGCAAGTTACCAAACAGAAGATGCATACAGAAGAGCCATCGAACCAACTGCACTTGTTCATGGTAAAAAAGTAGTCCTGTTCAGCACACCACGTGGAAGGGATTGGTTCTATAACATGTACGAGTTAGGACAGAACCATGAGTATCCCAACTATGCGAGTGTGCGTATGGAACAGGGAGACAACCCTTATATTAATCAAGA
>Ga0255758_10001939_pt1 | contig 19910 bp, 19 predicted proteins | sample 011ome_24_FD_179958 | JGI IMG/M metagenome (GOLD analysis project Ga0255758, IMG submission 179958) | Coastal salt marsh microbial communities from the Groves Creek Marsh, Skidaway Island, Georgia - 011513CT metaG (version 2) | ecosystem: Environmental > Aquatic > Marine > Intertidal zone >...
TGCGTAGTCATTGTTTGCCATATTGTTTGTGTAGTTTGGGCGGTAATTTCCTGTGCCAACATCCGTAAGACTGGCGTAGTTTAGGCTGTTAGTAATGGATGTTCCTGCATTGTGCTGTATCCAAGCCTTCGCCAAACCCTGCTGCAACTGCATAGTCGCCGCACCACCTTCACTTGTTACTGTGATGTCACCAGCGGTTGTCTTGCCGGTGAGCGTATCTACTTTTATCTCACTCATGCTAAGTCTCCAATACATGCTGACATTGTATTATTTCTATCCACAAGAGTAGCTGTAGAATTTTGCACGGCGTAAGTGTAAGTGCTTGTTGTTGCTGCGGCACCGTGTCTAACAGAAGAAATTATACCATAACTAGTGCTTTCTTCGCCTGTTGACCCAGCCGTAAAATAATTTACACTAGACATGTTGTTAATAAAAACTGGTGAGCATATGCCTGTAGCACCATCTGTAATGCTTGAAGTATTGAAACTTTCTAAAACAGTTGTTTCATCGTCATCGTGAATTTCAAACGACTTTGCAGTAATTTGCTTAGTCAGCGTGACAGGACTTGTGCCATCGCTGGCTGTAATTGTGTCTGTGCGTAATTCACTCATGCTATTACCAGATTACCATTAACTGTAACGGTAACTCCTGTCGCTAGGGTTAAAGGGCCAGCGCAAAGTGCGTTGGTGTTAGCTACTACTGTGACGCTAGTGTTTAACTCACTCTCATGCACTCTAAAGATGTCTGCCGTACCACCACCACTATCACCAAGGAAGCTACCTCCACCTAATACAAGGGCAGGGTCTAGCTTGGCTTGTGTAATAGAACCGTCAGGTGGAACAGTAGCCTGTAGTGCTAGTGCGTTATAGACCACATAGATGTCGTCAGAGGCCACTACAGAACCTGTGAGGGTAACTGTAGTCCCTGCTGCTGAGTAAGCCTCAGTAGGCTCCTGACGGACGTTATTGATGTATAGGTCAATAGCCTCTGAACTAGCTACAGCATGAGACAGTGTTAGTGTCGTACCTGTAGAACCTGTTAGGTCTTGTTTAGGGGGAGTCTTACTAAAGCCTTGTGCTTGTTGATTACCAATGTAACCAATAGTTCTCTCCCTTATGTACTGATATCATCAACGGCAGATACCCAAGCATCCATAGAAGCTGCTGTGTCTGACTTAACCCACAGCCTGTCACCGCTTGCGACTACTACCTTTGCGCCACCATCAAGTAGCTGCAATGCACCGCCAGCAGCAATAGGTGCGCCTTTGATTAGATAGTGATTAGTACCACCGTTTGAAATGTAACAGTCTACTGTGATTGCATTACTAGTAGTATTCGTCATATGAATACCAACAATCGTATCGTAACTGTCAAAGTCTGTGCCATTAGGAATATCAGCCGCTGTAGTGCCTACGCCCTGTAGCATATATCGTCTAAAATTTTGTGCCATAATTTATCCTTTATAGGGCGATTGCCATTGCGATTGCAAATCCAGCAGAAGCTGTTGTGCTTGGATCAGGTGCAACTGCACTCCAAGTATTACCATCATACACCCTCATCTCGCTGTCTGTGGTGTTGTAGTACAGATCACCAGCATGAAGACCCTGACCATCGTTGTCAGTTGTGGGGTCTGCCGACTTTGATCCAAGGTACGTGTCATCAAATTGGTCAAATCTAGCTGCTGCTTGTTCTGCGTAGTAACGTGCTGAGTACAGACCGCCACTAACTGTCGTATAAACATCAAATGATTGACCACCACCCAACGCCCACTGTTTAGCAGAGCCATTCAGGGGTGTCATTGTACCGATAGCGTGGGCTTTAGCAGAGTATCCAGTACCATTATCTACACTGCCTGTGGTATTAGTTGCCCACTCCTGTGCAGCACCTGCACCAGCCGTGTTAGTAACACCAGTACCACCAATAGACCAAGCCTTAGCTGAGTAACCTGTAGCATCAACGATGCCTGTGGTCTTAGTAGCCCATTCCTGTGCATTGGTTTCGCTAGTTGCAGCATTAGTCTCACTTGTTCCAGCATTAGTAGCTGAAGTAGCTGCTGCATCCTGATAGTGTTTAGCTGAGTAGTCAGTAGTCACACCATCTGATAGAGTGTACTGGCTACCGATAGGGTGGATAGCAAGTTTAGTAGCGTCAGGGATGATAGAGCCTGTGGCTGCTGTAACGGCTGCGTTAGCTGCTATTACTGCTGCACTAGCTGCTGCTGCTGAGATGCCATCAGCGTAAGCCTTAGTAGCTGCATCAGTAGTAGCTGTAGGTGTTCCTACGTTCTTAATAACACTGCCTAAGGCATCCCACTTGTTATCAGTCCCTAGTTGAACTGAATCCTCAGCACGGTCTATTGACTCTTGGGCTGCATGGAAGACCTGAATACTACTATCATCCAAGTCTTCTTCAGTCAACACTGAGCCAGACGCAAAGTCCACTGCACGTGCTGTAAGGTCTGTACTACGGCGAACCTGTACTAGCGTACCAGTAGCAGGGGCAGAGGTTAGTTGTACAGTAGAGCTAGAAGGAAAAGTTAGACCTGTCTCAGCCACACCGTCAACGGTTACACTGATTTCAGCAGTGTCCTGATATGTAAAGGGGATTGAGAACTGCGTAGTCGCATTATCCCCTGTATAGTTTTGATATGATAAAGCCATTTGTTTTCCTTTAATCAACTAGACTTGCAGAAGCATTTAGTATTTGTCTTGCTCCATATAATGAAGAGTAAGGGAGTAGCCGGAGTAAGCTACGCATCTCTGTTTCAGTTAGATCATTGCCACCTACAGCCTGTCCCAAATCTTTAATACCTGAGGCCAAGCCTATTAACATACTAGCTCCTGCTGGTGTTACAGATTTAGTTGATCCATCCATAGCTCCTGTTGTAACTTGATAAATATAGTGAGCAATAGAAGCCGCACCAATTTGACCGATAGCTCCAAAAGCTACGTTACCAAGTTTCATACGTTCTTTCATGTACTCTTCTCTATCGCTACGGCCTAATGAATTAATATGAGAACGTGAGATATACATAAGAGTACCTAAGGCAGCAGCAGATGTCAAAATTTTGGCAACATCTACAGCATCCCCATTAGCTGCACGTACAGCCAAGCGTCCTGCTTGCTGTTCCATAGAAGCTAACGGAAAAGACAGGAACTGAAATAAGCTCTTACCTACTTCACTACGTAGCCAGTAACTAACAGAGCCATTATTAACTTCCTGTACTGATTGAGTAGCTTCACGCCTTGCAGCACGTAAGAATACATTCTTTGCTGCCTGACCTGCTTCTGTCTTATCCCATGCGTTAAGGTTAAGATTGTCTAGAGTATCACCATCTGTAAATTCAGAATGTTTTCTAATCTGTTTGTTGATCTCTAAAGCTATCTCATCACTAATGCCCATCTGCTCACGCTTGATGGCTGAGAAAGCTATTTCATTACGTTTAGCTTTTAGTGCTACTTCTGTCGCAAAGTTATAGATAGATATTCTTCTTAAGATATCTGTAACACCCTGAAGACCTGAAGCAATAGACACAAAGATACGTGCCTTACCTAAAGCCTCATCAAGTTTTGTTACTTCACCAGAGCCAAGAAAGTCTTCACCCTCTGCTATACCACCCTCTAATCTGTTACGCTGAGATGTTACCTTAGTTAAGATACCATCACCACCTGTACCAGTAGCAATCATCATTTCATGTGCTACCTTATTTTTTAGCTGGCCTGTGCTAGCATCAATAATAAGGTTCTTAAACTGTGGAGCAGTCTTTAACAGAGTTTCAAAAGAAGTCTCAAACATTACGTTAGAAAGTTCCATGATAGCAGACATACCTGCCATTCCCATATTTGCCACAAAGCTATATTCACGCACACGTGCGAGATTTCGCTGTGTCAAAGGAGACAAATTACTATCGTAGGCTATACGTCCTGTAACACTCTTATAAAGAAAGTCTAATTGCTTACGAGCTTCGTCAGCCTCAGGTGTACCTGTTGGTAATCTACTTAGTAGGGTTTCAAAATTAGAGCCAATAGTATTAGTATTGATACCGTTCTGAGCTAACCCTGTAGCACCTGCTACCTGAAATAAGTAACTCTCATAGAGGCTACGTGCATTACGTTCAAGTAGGTCAGACATGCGTAAAGTAAATACTCTACCATCTGCACCTGTTACTGGTAGTTCAAAGTTTTCATCAAGACGCATACGATGCTTAGTACGTGGATGACCCTTGATAGGAAGATTTTTAGATAGAACATCAATCATAATCTCAATGTCTACTTCTTCTACACCTGCTGCTTTGAGGGCTGCAACTGTATCATCCATATCAGCCATGCCATCACCAAGCTTACGAAACTCGTTACTAGAAGGAGCAAAGAAGCCTTTAGCATAACCACGTGACATAGCTCTAATGAAGTTATTGACAACACCAGCGTCTACATTCTTTCTACCTGCTGCTGTCAAAGACTTTGTTACATCTCTAACAATAGTCTTCTGTTCGCTTCTGATAGCACCTTCTACTAGATCAACAAAGGCTGGGTTTAGATCACCATCAATGTCGGGTAGTAAGGCTGGCTGGTCTTTTGTACCCTGTCTATACTGAGCTACATTAGTTCTATTAGCCTTACGAGGTAAATAGTTTTTAATGTTACCCATCATCTCAGGAATCCAACCAGCAGCATTAGCATCAATAGCCATTTGAGCTACTTTATCCATACCCTCAGAGTAAATCTGAGCAATGCGCTTTATTTCTGGTAGAGCATTGGGATCAGGCTTACGCATATAATCCCCTACTAATTCCTCTACCTGACTTGTTCTAAGATTTAAAGACTTTGTTAGATTTTTATAGAGATTTGTTAGTTCTATGGCATTAGGTAGAAGTGTAGTTGTGACAATTGTATCACGTGTCTCAAGAGCATTACCCCCTACTACTTCCTTACCACCCTTAGTGCCTAAGCTGTCTAAGGCTAAACCCCTGCCAAGCCAACGAGTAAGCCCATCCTCAGAATTAAGAAGAGGAGCTAAAGAAGCAACTAGTCCTCTAGGCTTTACCAAAGCACGTAAGCCTCGTTGCTTAGGTGTAGCTTCAATCTCTTCTGCTGTCATCTCAGTGATATCTTTTCTAGATACCCCTGCTGTGGTGCTTTCTCCTACCTGAGCAACTTCATCAGCACCTGTACCAAAATCATCATTACGATTAGCCAGTGCTATAAAGTGTTCAGATAGTTGTTCATCTGTAGCAGCTTTAAGGATTGCCTCATCTTGTGCAGAAAGTTCTTCACCATTAGCCTTACGTTGTGAGGCTGCAAGTATCTGCCTTCTCTTAGATGAGTAAGCAGCATACTTACTAACACCTGCATTAACAGAGCCACCAATAGCAGCAGCCAGCATAATGTCACCACCTGTTACTTGATGAACAGTTTGTGATCGGAGTAACTCAAGACCTGCTTGTTCTGTTACACCTATGCCAGCAGAAGCCAGTAACCACTTTCTATTAGTATTTAGTTTGCTTAAAAACTTATATCCCTTAACTGCGCCAAATGTAACAGGAGCAGTAACAGGAGCAAACTGAGGCTGAAGAGAAGCTACAGTAGCGGCTGTTCCTAAGGCTACGGCAGTGTCAGCAGGGTCTAGTATATAACCTGCCATCGTACCAGCAAAGTAAGAACCACTGCCCTCTGCTGCTTTCTTACGAGCATCTTCCACTATTTTTATTTCGTGGGCTACTTTACGAGCAGCAGAGGTTCCTTTGTTTATACCAGCATCTATGATTTTTTTAACAAGCTCTTTATCAAAGACACCAGTTGTTATTTCTTTTGCTACATCAGTAGTAAAAGGAGTATCTTCATCAGGAAAAGAACTGAGTAGCCTAGCTGTAGATATTGTAGTACCCTCAGAAAGCTGTTGATTTACAAAACCACTCAGAAATCCTGTTGATTCTTCTTTAGCTTTCTTGGCTGCCTTTTCCATTTCAAGGTTAGTAAACCTACCACCTGTAGGGGCGGGGGACATGCCCCCAAACCCCATCTCTTCTAGAGTATTCTCAAAGGTATTTTCAGCCATAAGCTTTCCTTTTATTCAAAGATATTTTCATACATACTAGTAAACAAGTTCTTAGTTTTCTTAACAAGTTTATCAGTATACACACCTGCTTTTAGTTGAAGCATAGAAGGTAGTGATTCCGTAGGAATGTCGGACGCACCTTGCAGTCTCCTAATACCTACGGCTTTGTCTTTCATGTTGTAAGATGACATGGTTACTTTATCACCAGTATTACCACCGATAAAGAATACCTCATCACCCTCTACTTTTACTACGATACCTACATGACCAAAGCCTAGCTTATACTTCTTACGCTCTTCTTTGGTATGTTGTTTAATCATAATATCCCCTGCCTTGGCTTGTGTATTCTCAACCTTTGTACCTACATTGGTATAAGCCTTGGCACGTATTTGATCAAACTTATCTTTACCAAATAAAGCTTTTGTATCAATGCCAGAGTCACGTAAGACCTGTGTTAAGAACGCAGCACACCATGCTTGATTAGTAGCAAACTCTTCTACTGTTTGATTGTTAGGATTCCAATCACCCACTGCTGTTTCAAAGAAACCTTTAACAGCCTTAGCACCCTCTTCTGTGTTCTCATCAATACCGTAGTATTTATAAGCTGCATCAGCAGGGTTCTTAGCCATGGCTATATCAGCTACAGCAGAAGCAGTAGGAATATCCCCTACCTTTAACTGTTCCTTAGAAGGGATAACATCAGTATCGGCATGTGCTTTAGGTATGACAGCCTCAAAGACAGATGTAGCAGCATCGCCAATACTGGCTCCTACTTCTTCAGCTACTTTCATAGCTCTATCTTTTGTCTGTGTAGCCCACTTAGTAGCACTAACAGTACCATCTTCTGCTACATTGTAAAGCATGTTAAACTTAGCTTTAGCTAGAGCAGTGGCCTGTTCTACAGAACCTTCAGCATACTGTGCAGCTTCTTTAATTGACTCCATAAACTTAGGCCACTTCTTAGTGACGTTAAATCTACCTAGCTGATAGCCCATCTGAATTACACCAGACTTAGTTGAGTCAGGTAAGTTTTCAAATCCATCTACTTCACTAGTAAAGAAGTTATTAATCTTAGATACTTTCAAAGCTACAACAGCTTTTGATTCGTCTGGTTGTACATTGTTAATATCTTTAATTAATGCACGTTCATCAGGCTCAAGAGATTCTACCTGTAAGCCGTGACCTACTGACTTCTTACCCATATCTTCATACTGAGTATACGAGAAACCCTCATCCTTCATAATAGTAGCTGTAGCATTAGCTTCAGTTACAGGATTAATAGTCTCTAGTACTTTCTTACCTGTATCAACAATACCTTTAACAGCAGCTTCATTTAATTCTAAAGCTTTTTGTAGATAAATGTTTTCTGTTGAGAAAGCCCTACCTAAGCTCTGTGCTACATCTGTTTCAAGAAGTTCGGCTGGTGTCATCTCAGCAAAAGACTTAGTAACAGTTGGAGTATAGCTTAATTCAATATCATCCTCAGGAGTAGACTCAACAATAGGAGCAACAGTTTGCTGATGCTTACCTAAAGTATCTTCAATAAATTTAAACTTCTGTTGTTCAGCAATAGTTGTTAAATCAATCTTTCCTATTGGATACATATCTTTTGCAGCATCAATTTTTCCAGAATTATCTAATCCAGCTACATACACTTGTAATTGATTAGCATTAGTTGTATCATTCTGAACTAATAAAGTAAAGCCACCAACTCGTTTAACACTCTCTACACCTAATACACTTGTAGGAACAAGTCTATAAGCAGGAAGATTATAAAGCCCACTAACTGCTTCTACAAAATCTGGATTATTCATTGCCGTTCTTAAAGCTTCTTCAGCGGCAACTGTATTCCGTTCTTGATGAGAGCCACTTTCTGCCTTAATAGCCAATACTGTACCTTCTGGCATAGTCATAGGTTTATAATCAGCCGCCACTTCTTCAATAGAAGTTTTCATGGCATCTTGTTCAGTAATCAAAGGATTGGTAGACATTTTTATTCTGGCTAAGTTTTCTGCATCAGCTACTAAGGCACCTAGATTAGCTGCTTTAGCCATATCTGATGTCATAAATAAACCAATTGGACCACCATAGTCAACCTGATCCCTAATTTGATCAACAGTAATACTTAACTTAGGAGCATTATTAATGTCAAATCTCTGAGCAATATCTATAGCTTGTGCAAAAGTTTGATTAGCTTGTAATGCACTCTTTATTGTACGATACATACTTAATGATTTTTTATCACCATCAAACATAGAAGACACACCGTCTGATCCTAGATACTGTTCAACTTTTTCTAGTTGGTTGTAAGCTTTCTCAGCCATAAGAAGATTAGGACGTATAGTCTCATCACCTATTTTCTCAGTCAGGTTCATATCACCTGTCCAATAAGCTTTAGCATCTCTTAAGGCTGCTGTAACTTCGGGAGGTTTACCACCTAACGCTGCATATCCAGCATAATGTCTACGCTGTGCCTCAGCTATAGTATTAGCTTTTATTCTTTTTTCTAGGTCAGTAGTATCAGGCATCTTGCTTAGTTGTTCAAGCTCTGCTGCAACCTTAGTTTCTAGTTGACCTATAAAGTCAGCCTTAGAAAACTTCTTTGTAAAAGTTACTGGTGTACCATCAACATTAACTGTAGCTTTTGTTTCTGTAGCTGTGTTTACATTTTGAAAATCACCAGCAATAACTTGATCAGCTACTGCGCTGGTAAAGCTATCTTCTGCTGCTTGTGTTAAAGCAGTCTTTGTACTCTTAGTAACAGCAGCTTGACGTTTGGCAATCTTTGCACCGACTTCACGGTTACGTGTTATGTTAAGTTGGTTTTTTGATTCAGGTCCACTTAGATAAGCAACAAGTGGGCTATTGACTCTAGTGGGATCATTTGTGTCAGTGTCAGCTAATTTTACTAAAACATCATTTATTGCAGCATCATCACGATAACGATCTGGATGTGCTTCTAGAAAGCTTTGACGTAACGCTGCAACCTGCTCTACCCCTGACTCTAAAGTTATAGCTTTAGCTGCTACTTGGGCGTTGATAGCTAGTATACTGTCAGTTAATCCGTTATCAATCTCTTGATAATTACGATCAATCTTAGCAGGAACAAACTTTCCTTTAACAAAAGCTACATCAGCTAGGGCTAAGTCACCCTCTAAAGCATCTATAAGGTCTGCATCAAATCTACCAGTTTCTCTAAGACTGTTTGTATAATTACTATGATACTTTTGACGTTTAGCTAGAACTTCAGATTCTTCTAATTCTAGATAATCTTTTTCATTCTTAACATAATCTATAGCCATTTCAGCAATCAGTGATTCACGTGCTTGCTCTAGCTGGTTTTCTTTTTTCTTTCTTAATCCATTAGCAATCTCTTGCTCTTTACGTAAGCGTTTAGTTTTACGTTCAGTAGCGTCTGCTTCAAAGGCAGGAGCAATTGCAGATATAAAAGAACTTAAAGGGGTTTCGGGAGTTTGGTCTGGTGCAAGTACTCGCATTGTTTCAACAACAGGAGCAGTACCACCCTGTAAATTAGCCTGTGTAGGAGCATTAAGCTGGGCTACCTGTACTCTTTGTTTTGCCATGTTTTCCTCTTAACTACCCATTGATGGTACATCAAGTTTAAAGGGCATGTTCTTTATAGGTGGACCACCTAACCCAATACTCTCTAAGTAACTACCTTCACCTCTACCAGCTACACTAAGTTCTGATGCGTAAGCCTTAGCAGCAGTACTAACTACAGCCTTGAGGAAACTAGGTTGCTGTCCACGTGGCATAGAGTTAATACGATTTAAAGCTTCTGTGTTGTAACCTATACGCTGATCATCAATAGCATCAAGGATTTGATTTACATTAGAGTTAATCACATCTGTACCACGTAACTGTCGTGCAGTAGTCATCTTCTTTTGTAAGTCTATAGAGTTACCAGATACACCAGCCTCACCAGCCGCAACAATCTGTGCGCCTTCTGTTTCCAGAGCTTTGATAGCTAGTTCTAATTTTTGACCAGAGGCTGCTTCTGATTCCTGAATAGCTCGTTTGTTTAAACTTTGTATTTTTAGATCACGTGCTTCAGCAGCATTAATTCTGTTTTGTTGATATCTAGCTTCATCTATCTTTGCCTGTTGACTTGCTTGACCAAACTCTGCTATGCCACCAGCAATGGTCATCATAGTAAATGGGTCCATTTTATATCCTCACAAATTCTAAGAAGGGTTTGTTACCAACACCCCATGTGTCATGTCTCTTAATGAATACGCATCCTATATACTTTAACCAATTGAGTGCTACTGTATACTCAGCGTCACACGCATTGGTTAGTACTGGATACTTTTTGTTTACTTTGTTAATCCATGTCAGAGAGTCACGCATAAATTGCCGCCAAACTTTCTTTAGTGGAGGGGCTGTAAGTAGCCATGGTATACCTGTCATATCATCTAGACCAACTACACCATACATACCAGCTAGTTCGCCTGTCTCTGTTACTACAATAGTCCAACATTCTTCTGATAGATCAAAGCCTTCTTGCAGTGCTACCTTGACACTGCCATGTGAGGCTAGTACTTCCTGTGTGTCTTCTGGTCTTAGGTTTGTTGCCAGATGATCTACATCAGCTTGAGTACTTGCTCTCACATGCAGTTTCATTACATTCTCCTTGAACGTAGGACAAAGAACCCTTCCCACTCTGCTGATTGGAAGATGCAGGGTAGGTGGTTATCACTTTCTAATAAAATATCTACTGCACCAGCGTGGCCTAACACACCAAAACGATACGTACCAGACTCAATAGCAGCAGCACTAAGTATGTTAGCACCACTACCCACCACACGGCCTGTAAAGGTACGTGTATAAGGTGAACGCTTAAGAGGTGTTACTTTTACAGTAAAGTAGGCTGTCTTGTTATACACAACAGCATAGTTTCTTAAGTGTAATTGTCCAGTAGTAATAGGTTTGTTATCCTGCTTTAGTACAGGCTCAGAGAATTGGTATTTAAATGTAAACGGAATACCAGCAAAGACCTTCTCAGAGTTAGCTAGCTTTGCAGCTACAGCACTAAGGGGAATAAGCTTACCTGTCTGGTCTACATATACCACATTAGAGTCTACATAAGGTACAGTAGTAAGTCCACCTGTTTCTAACATTACCCTTCTATCCAAGTGAATAGAGAAGTTACCTGTAGTATACACTGTGGCATCATCTACAGACAAGTTAATCTTTTCTAGGAATAGGTTGTTACTACGTTTAATTAGAACGTAGATATCTGACAGGTTAAATGATACACCTACTACATCACCATCAAATACCCAACGTGACCATGAAGACTGTAGCTTTTCTCTACCACTCCAATAGTAACGATATACATAGATAGCTGTAGGATCATCAGCAGCCTGAGCAATAAGCATGTCTTCGTTAGACGATGCCTGAATGTTTGTTATAACACCCCTAAGGTACTCTGGTACATGCGCTGTAGTCTCTGTAGCATCATTGACATCAGTGTCAGTATCTACAAAGTACTCCCACATGCCTGACCAAGCACCACGCTTAGTAGCAAAGTATACATACTTACCAGCCTGTGCTGGCTTGGCTATAAGACTAGCCTCAAACTCAGTAGTATTAGCTACGTTAATAGTTTCAGGTGTAAGGATAGGATCAGCAGTAACTTTGAACTGTGTTAATTCAGAGAACAACAGTAGTGCTTCGTTAAAGGGTACAGCATGTTTAAGGATACTGACCTTGTTAGAGGATACTGCTACGTCAATAGGATCACTGTCTACGATAGTTAGTACTGACTTACGGAAGAAGTCAAACTCTGTAAACTCACCTGCCCTAGCAAAGATAACATTCTCATCAGCAAGTAAGCCTAGCCTGTTACGATGAAAGAAGATATCAGCAATTGTATAATCTACAAAAGAAGGGAAGGGGTTTGTGTCATCGTTGCCTACCTTACGGTCAGCATAGTTGATTTCATCAAACTGAAAGTCACCACTAGGTAGCTTTGATAATTTATGTGGAAGGGTAGCGTTATCTAAGTCAATAATGACATTAGGCTCTACTGTTTCTTTCCACACACCGTTACTGAACTTAACATAGTAGTCATCCTGTGCCTTCTGGTTATCACCAGACACACCAATAACAAAGTCATTTGGTCCCTCAACAGGAAGCTTCTTAAAGTCTGGTGTCTCATCCTTGAACACAAGCAAGTGTTCGTTACCATGAGAGTCACCTACTTCTACTTGGAAGTCTGTACTATCAGTAGACTGAACGTGAATTACTGAGCCATAGCGTGTTAGTGTTAAACCAGTAACAGCACTAGCGTTAGTAATGTTCTCATAGTAACTAGTATTAACACCAGTACCTGAGAATGTATTTAAGTTCTCAGCAATCAAGTCAGTAGATGCACCACGCTCTGCATTCTGTGTAGCACTAGTACTGTCCTGTGTTGAGGACTTTGTAGCAAATTCTACAGTACTTGTGCTTCCACCCTTAGTTAGCTTTAGGCGATATGTAGAGGCATAATCAGCCTGACGTACATATACTAATGCCTCAGGGTTACGTGTAGGACTTGTGGTAGTGCCTTGAGCTACTACCGTATTCTTGTTTACAATAAAGGTTACATCTGCAATGGATACAGCAGCCAACTCTAAGCTAGGGTCAGTCAATCCTGTCAGATAACTGGCAGCGTTATTGGTGACAGTCTTAGAGACACCATCCTTGTCAAACACCCTGATAGTGCCAGCCGTATCTACCACCATAGAGTAAAACTCATTCTCATCCCTACGGATAGTATGAATGAAAGCCTTATCCAGATTAGCAATAGTACCTAGATCAGCAATATGCTCAGAGCTAGGACGCTTAGACAATCCTGTTACCACACTTGACAGAGCGTTCTCTTGAAGCTCTGCCTGTGTAGCCAGACGTAGTGATGGTGGCTGTTGTGATACACCGTTAATAAGGTTAGGGATAGATTGACTGATGAGTGCCATTAGATTGTTCTCCGTCCCTGCCTATCAATAATGCTAAAGGTATCATAGTTGTCAAAGATGTTATGGTCATCAGCAGCCTTATCAAAATCTTTAAGCTGGACTAAAGCCTGTTGTTCATCTTTCTCTTGGAAATCATGTAGTGTGTTAGAACCTACCACACGATCTTGGAAGATACGAGTAGCACGTAATACAATGTAACGCTTTGCTACTTCTGGTAGGTCATCAAAGACTAACTGCACTACTACATCAAGGGCAGCGTTTGTACCAACGATGAAAGTGTGATTAACTCTGTCGTACATTTTTAAGCCACGCTGTACAAGATTAGGCGCATTGGCCTTTAGCGTAGCATCTGCTCTAAGAATATCAGCGGGGAGTAGTATCTCACCTGCTGGTGTCTGAGCGAAACTTTTGTTTAATTCTGTGTTGAAGTGCCAGCCCATAGACTGTACTTCTCTGTCAATAGTATCTAAGATACTTTCTGCAATCTCAGCCTCAATCAATCCTGAGGATAAACTACTTACTGGTGCTTCACCAATGGAAGATAGCATTGTGTTGACTGCATCTAATTTACTTGTTCCTGCCATTTAACTACCCTTTACCCATTTCTTAGACGATGATTGTGTCTTGGATGGGTCCCATTTAGTTTTCGCAGCCCAATATGCTGCACTTGTTTCACCTTTAGCTATATTCTTTTTATGGCGGTTTTCAAATGCATTGCGTTGACCTACTGTTTGATTAGTCTTAACACCCTTTTGTCCGTACCTAATTATCTCCGGCTTTTTAGTAGTACCTATTAACACCGCATGAGACTTAGAGGCATTTGGCGTTCTTTTAGGTATCCGCAAACCCTTAAAGGTTTCTCCTGCGTGTGTAATAGTCATTACTTTTTCTTTCCATACTTAGCCATGATAGCAGCTACCTGCTTCTGTGGCTTACCACCAAAGGACATCTTCTGACCTGTCTTCTTAGACGCAGCCTTAGCCTTAGCAATGCCTTCTTTAGTATACTTGTATTCTTTACCTGCTACTTCTGGCATATCATACTCCAAAGCAAAAAAGGGAGTAGCCGTTAAGCTACCCCCAATATTCTTAGACCTCTACAAGACCGATACATGATGCAGGACGCAGGACGTTATGCCCCATTGCGTACTTAGCAACCATGAGTGTGCCTTGACGATTAATCTGGTACTCAGACTCCATGCCCAAGTCAAGCAACTTGACAGTAGCAACAGCTTCTGGTGTGAAGACAAAGCCACGGAACTTAGCAGCTTCTGCAACCATGTCACGTCCATCTACAGCAGCAGTTGGAAGGTCATAGTGAGTAGTGCGTCCAGAACCAGCAGTGTTTGCTAGTGGCTGGTTGTCAATAGTAACACCCTCAGCCGGATCACCAGTTGTGAAGTTGGTGTACAGCTTAGTTACGTCAGCATGGTTTGACATGATTACAGGAATACCTGCAATTGACGGAACCATACCTGAAGCAACTGAACCATTGCCACCAAAGTCTTTGTTCATGTATGTCAGCTTAGAGCCATCAGTTACATCCATCAGTGCATAGTACTGTGCTGGTGGAAGGACAACTACAGCGTTGTCTGATGGTACGTTAGCAATGTCCATGGTCTTCTTGGCATCAAAGATAGCCTTAGCAATCTTAGCTGGATCAAGAGAGTCAGCAGTAGCTGTACCAATGTTGACGTTAGATGTGAAGTCTTCCTCAGTGAAGGCTTTGTAGTCTTGGATCAGACCAGCAGCAGCAGTAGCATTAGTAGCCAATGCAGCTTTAACAAGCATACGAGCTACGTTCCGATCTGCTTCGTTAGCTAGTGCAATACCAGCTTCCTTTGAGTAGATTGAACGTACATCATAGTGGTTGATAGCTTCATCAATGTTAGCAATGAACTGGCTTGAGATAAGCAAGTCGTCAATTGTGACGATACGCTCACCCGCACGGATTGAGCCACCTGTGATCTCATTTCCTGGGGTCAAGTACTCAGCAGTTGCACGGCCTGTCATTGGGAATGAAGCAGACTTACCCTTTGAGATTGTGCGAGTACGCACCTTGTCCATAAGGACTTTCTTTTCCTCATAAGCTGTCAGGACTTCCCCTGCATACAGCTTGAGAAACAGGTCACGTACGTCACCTGTTAGGTTATTCTGGCCTTGAAAGCTTACGCTATAGGCCGGATTTGAAGCAGCTTGTGCCATTTTAAAATTACCTCTTAGTAATGTTAATGTGAGTTAAAGTACACTCTGCATTACACTACATCCTTTCTCCAAGATTGTCCCTCGCAAGGGGTCAGGGGTAATCGTTTGTTATGTTTAGCTTCGTGTTAGGGATGTTATCCCTTCTAGATACACCGTAATGTAACTAGAAGGAAGGGGGAACTCTTATACAATTCCCCCAACCCCATGCAACAATGTTAGAACAGACTAGACTTGGCTAACTTATTGGCAACCTGCTGTCTGTAGGCGGGGTCTTTCTCGTATCTGGGGTCACGCATAGCAGCAGTTAATTCTGCATTGCTTTCAAACTTCCCGCCAGAGGACACAGAACTTGTCTGTCCAGAAAGGAGACGAGGTTCTGCCTCAGAACGATAACGAGCATTAAGACCTTGGATCGCCAACTTAATCATGTTAGTGTCGCGCGATCCCATTGTTGAGTTAAAGGCATCAATCTCGTCAGCGGGTAGGTTATCTGCTGCCCACTGTACGAGTTCTTGATACTGTTCTGCACCACCTACTAGGTTGTACATACTTGACTGGACTTGTTGAGACAGTGCGTTCTGTCCATCAATCCATGAATCTACTACTGCCTTTGAGAAACCAGCCTCAGCTAGTGCCGCATAAGCATCTTCAGTTAGTCCACCTAGCTCTTCGTATTCCTGCTGGAACGCATCAAAGTCTAGGCCGTTTGCATCTAGTGCATCAGCAATATCAGAAGGGGAAGCGTCTGCTACCTGTTCTTCTGTTACCTCTGACTCTTCTTCCCGCTGAGGTTGGCCTAGCTTACTCTCTAATGCAGAGTATGCTTTAGCCATATCCTCAACTGAATTGAACTTTTCGGGTAGCCATTCAGGACGTTCAGGGTCTTGTTGACTACCTTCTACTTTAGCCAGCATAGCATCAATATGCTCTTGTGACTCAGCAGGTTCTTCTTGATAAGTGTTAATACTGTCTGCCATGTATTTTCCTAACCTTCTACAGCCCCTTTAGCTAGTTGCGGAGCAGCACTCTGTGCCATCTGCATAGCTGCTTGAGCTTCCATCTGTTCTTGTTGCGCTTGTTGTTGCATCATCTGTTCCTGTTGTTTCTGCTCAGGTGACTTAATGAGTCCTGAGGTATCAATACCAAGTGATGCAGCTAGGCGATCAATGTAATCACCTAAGTTCATCTCACTCTGAATAACTTCTGGCCCCAGCGGTTGAAGATATTGTAAGAAAGATGCTAGTTTATTCAAGTCCTGTCCACGTCCTAGTGCCTCAATACCTGTAACAACAGTAGGCTTGACACTTTCCTTAGGCATACGTGGCATCTTACCCTGCTTAGTTAATGACTCAAGCAGTAGGTTAATTAGTGGTAGCTGAAACTCCTGAGATAGAATAGAGTACACACCACCAAGGGCTGTCTCTAGTTCCTGTGCCATGAAGCGTACTTCTTCTGCTGTTACACGCTCCGCTGCACGTTGTACAGAGGAGTTTAGCAGGAAGGCAGCACCAAGTCTATCGTTAATCATACGCATAGTCTCTAGTGCAACACGGAAGTCACCACCTTTGGCTACCTGTAGGGTAGACACATCGTTACTGTCACCCTGTAGGAACGCACCATTAGGTGCAGCAGCTAGGTCTTTAGTCTTTGTAGTACCATTAGGCCGTACAAGGAACAATACCTTAGCTGATGCTGCGCTGCCCTGTACAATAGCTTTAGTTAAAGCCTCAAGACTGCGTAGATCGCCAATGTATTCCTCAATAAAGCCACGCCCATAGTCCTCACCGTCAATACGGATGAACCGTAGTGGAATAAAGGGACTTTGGTCTAGCTTAAACTTACCCTTAGTCTTCTCAATAGTAATACCAGCCACTTCCTGCATGACTTCATACCTGTTATCCACACGCTTAAGGCATGTGTACAAGTCGTAGCTCTTAACAGGAGTATCTGATGGTGGGATCATGTCCTTCACTTCATCAGGTAGTGTGGATGGAGCCATAGACTCCTTGGTAATAATCTCTAGTACGTTGCCCATAGCGTCACGCTTAGTGCAGTAACGGTCAGGACGGAATACTTTCATTCCACCTTCTTTGGGCATGTAGACAAGGGCATTACCAGTAACGATAAGTAGCTTCAGTGCCTCAAATACAGGCACACGAATAGACTTACCTTCAATCTCTTGCATGGCAGCACGTTCAATACGTGCAAGTCCTTCTTCTACCTGACCACGGTTCTCACCTGCTAGTTGTTGCAGGTCAAAGTCATCAATAGTCAGCCTAAAGAATGGACTGTTTGGTGGTAGTAGGGCAAGCAATAGCTTTGATGCTAGGTTGTTTACGCCTCTTGCTCCAATACCCTGATAAGGTGTGGCATAGATAGAAGAACTACTATGACCTTCCTCTGGTAAAAGAGTAGGAATAGTAAGCCTTGCTGCTTCTCGCCCTCGTTCTAGGAACGTGTCTCGTTCACTTTCTAGTTGGCTGTAGCGTTTAGCTACTGTACCTACGTCTTGTTCCATGTGTTATTCCTTATACAATAAGCTTGCTTTTATACTTTTTCATACGCTCACTCTGTTCAATAGTAGGAGCAGATGAAGTAGTATCAGGCATCATGTCAGTAGGTTCGGCTAGCATTTCTTCCTCATCATCAGCATCTCTGCCCATGAGTTTCTTAGCTTCGCCAGTGTTCCATGTTAAAGCACCCATACTGATCTCCTATACGACAGGGATGTTCAACCCTGAGCCACCCTCACCACCTACGTTAGCAGCAGCCGTCTGAGTGACCAAGGCTTTCTTGCCTTTACGCTTACGCCCAATCATACCAGAGTCTGTCTCTACTGTGGCTTCAGCTTCATCACCCATATCCCTAGCAGCAGCAGTGGCTGGTGCAGTAGAGGGGGCTGCGATAGAAGGTGCTTTCTTTTTACTAATAATACCTGTAGCTCTACCTAGATTTCTAATAGCTCCACCCATGTTACACCACCGTTGTCGTTGGAATTTGTAGTCCTGAACCAGAACTACCTGTTTGCATAGCAGTATCTACGGTATCAACACGTAGCTTACGCTTGCCTTTTTTCTTTTGAATTTGATCTGCTTCTAAACCCTGATCAGCTAGCTCAATGTCTGGTGTCTTAGCGACAGCAGTTACAGGACGAGCAGGTGCTGGCAGCGGCTTAGGAGGTTTTGGTCCAAATAGTCCACCCATTTTTATTCCCCATAATCTTCGTTATAAATATCTGTAAGTTTCTTTACTACTGACTGTTGACCCCTGAGAAACGCTAGCTCCTCAGAGGTGATTTGTTCGTGCGGAAGCTTATCGGGATAAAGTTCCTGTAAAGCGTTTAGTAAAGCAGTAGTAATGTTCAATGAATATCCTAATACATTCACCATAGTAAGTTCACTTTCGCTAAGAGGTACACTTTAGATATCTACTAACTCACAAGCACCAGCCGTACATGCTAATGTCTGGCTACCTGATGTAGTATCTTCCTTCTCATACAAAGATAAGGCTGTCCAATCAATTGAGGCTGGCATCTTTTCTTTGAGATTGTTATATGTTTCCTCATCAATATCCTGATATGGAGCCTGTGCATATGAATGGTCACTGTGTGGTAGGAATGAGATACCTGAGCAGATGTCAAAGTTCTCATAAACCCATGCACCTACTGCCATCCACTCTGCATCCTTGACTGTGATAGTCACAGATGGTTTGTGTTCACACCAGTTAAGGGCGTAGTTCTTCCACAGTTCTAGCTGCTCTAGTGCAGTCATATCGTTACGAGTAACAGCACCTGTTGGTGACTTAGTAGGGAAGCTGAACACTGTAGTAGAGTCAGGCTTCATCACACATGGTTCAGCAGGGATACCACTGTCCTTCATAAACTGTGTCAGTGGGTCTTTGTTATCACCACGAACAGTACGAATGTAGTAAGCACTATGCCTTGCATGAATACCAGAAGCTGTATCAGTAAGCTGCGATACAGTACCAGATGGTTTTACACAGGTGATAGCAGCGGAAGCAGGTACACCTAGCTTGTCAGCATAGACACGGTTGACATCAATAGCCTGTGCCTTCAACTCTTGTAACCAGCGAGGGCTATCAACAGTCTTAGATAGTACAGGATTGTCCATGATGCCTGTCAATGAGACACCAAGCAGACGCTCTTCTTCAGTATTCTTCTGCCAAATCTTACGCAAGTATGGCATCTTTGTGAAGGTAGACTGTGCTGTACCAAGGATGGTGGCTAGTCGTACCTTACGGCGTAGACTTTCTAGGTCATCATGCTCACGTACCACTACCTCTGTTAGATTACAGAACTGGTATGGGCGTAGGATGATCTCAGAGCATGGGTTAGTACCCCACTCATGTCCTGTCTCTCTGCGTCCGTTCATCTTTACGTGATTGTCTGCTGCTATACGTGAGAAGATGCCACGCTCACCAGACTTAGACTCCACTAGGGATAGCCACTCACGCATGAACCCTTCCATGTCAGGCTTGTCTGTATAGGCTACAGAGTTATTAGCCAACGCACGTTGACCCTCGTTCTCCCACCAGCTACCAGACTTAGCATGTGCCATGCGTCCATCACTTAGGTTAGACAGGCTAATCATAGCTGAACGGCGTACACCACCCACTACTACAACCTCACCAATCTTACACATGATGTCGTG
>Ga0255758_10001972_pt1 | contig 19779 bp, 20 predicted proteins | sample 011ome_24_FD_179958 | JGI IMG/M metagenome (GOLD analysis project Ga0255758, IMG submission 179958) | Coastal salt marsh microbial communities from the Groves Creek Marsh, Skidaway Island, Georgia - 011513CT metaG (version 2) | ecosystem: Environmental > Aquatic > Marine > Intertidal zone >...
CATTTGGATTAGCCGATGTCAAATAAATATATAAATTCACTTTTTAATTTTTCCAATCAAAATATTATTGTGCTTGGAGCATCTAGGGGAATTGGAATTGCCTTGGCTACAGGTCTTGCTGATGCTGGGGCGAATGTATTTGGATTTGGGCGCAGTGAAGAAAATAATGAAATGAAAAATCAGAACTTTGTTTATAAGAGTATTGATTTTAATTCCAACAAATCAATACAAGATGAATATACAAAGATCAATGATTTGGAGGGCAATTTGAGCACATTAATAAATGTAGCTGGAATTTCCTCAGCAAACGAAGAATTAGATTCATTTATGGAGACCATTCAGACTAACCTTGTTTTAACATATCAGTCGTGCTCAGCTTTTGCTGCTTTAATGAATGCAGAAAACCCCTCATCAATTATTAATGTAACTTCAATTGGGGCTCACTTTGGATTCCCTTCTAATCCTGCCTACACAGCTTCGAAAGCAGCTGTTTCAAATTTATCAAAATCTCTAGCAATTGATTATGCTGAAAAAAATATTAGAGTTAATAATATAGTGCCAGGCTATATCAAAACTAATATGACAATTGATAGCTATTTAAATGAGGTTCTATATCAAGAGCGACTCAATAGGATGATCATAAAAAGATGGGGTGAGCCACAGGATTTAATTGGAGCGGCATTGTTTTTATCGTCAAAAGCATCATCTTATGTCACTGGTGCAAACATAGTTGTAGATGGCGGGTGGACTGCTAAAGGTCTATAAAAATTACTTGAACTTTTGTTTGATAAAATAAATAAATCCCAAAATCCTGCCAGGAGCTTTAACTAGATCGATCAAAATGCCTAATAAGGCTATTAAAAGCCATCGGGATGGTAATGCATAGTTTTTATTTACACCTAATTGAAGCGGTCGAAAAACTCCTCTATAAACAAAATAGATTGTAAATAAAAGACCCCAAGATATTTTATTCAGATGAGGGATAAAGTATGGACTAGCGCTCCATTGACCTCCGGTAAAAATATAGTTCCACATATATAAAGAAACTAACAAAATGATCAAAAGCAGAAAATATAGGAATTTCTGAAAAACAAAAATATTAGCTTTAGCGTTTTCTATTGAATAGATATGCCACTTTTTGATTGTTGTAAAAATATCATTTGGCAGGCCATGATATGTAATACCAATAAAATTACTCCATTTAAATTGATATTTTTTGGTAAATCTATTGATCCATTCCCAATCCTCACCTGCTCTCATATCAGGTCTAAATTTAGTTTCCTTATTAAAGTAACTAGCTTTCACTATTGATCCGGCTAATGATCGACTGGTTAAATCACCTCTTGTAGCAGCTCTTAATATTCTTTTATATGAGGAATTTGCACTACAATCCTGAATCCCACCAAGGAAGACACAGTCACTATTTGCAAATTCATAATAAATCTTTTCAAGCCAATCTGGCCTTGGTATTGTTCTTAAATCAAGAAAAGATAGCAGTTTAGAGCAACTCATCTCTGCTCCGATATTTCTAGCTTTGCCAGGGTAAGCAGGTTCTATTAATTTATACTTAATATTTAAAGATTTCCGTCTACTTAAAATTTCAATAATATTTGAAGATTCCCGAGTTTCAGAAATAATGAAAATTACTTCATCTGGTTTTAATGTTTGAGCCTCTAGCGAATCTAGCAAATCATCTAAAAAATCTTTTCCTGAATGAATGGGAATAATGATAGAAATAGTTTCTAATCCGTTCATATGCATTCAATTAGCTCTGATTTATCTTATTAATTTTAATGTTATATTCTACATAGTTTTTAAGTTGAAAAGTTAATATTGATTTTAACCTTAGTATTCAAGAGCAAATGAGCCAGAAAGATAAGATTTACTTAATTAAGCATAATCTTAAATGGCCTATTGCTATATTTATCATTATTTTTTTATTTTTCTTAGTAATTAAACATCAAGATTTAAAAAAAAGTGTTATGAATCATGGTGATATTTTTATTAAAAAAATTAAAATTGCCTCAAGCAACATTCCTGCATGCTCTGTTCAAAAAGTTTTTAGCCTCCCAGATGACAGCACCCTTATAATTGGTCATGGATATGGAAGTCCAAAATCTAAAAATGAAAAACTAGATGCTGGATTGTCTAAGTTTCTTAAAAAAAATAAAGGGAAATTTTCAAGAATAATTTTTACAGGGGATATTTTTAAAAATCCTTCTCTTCAAAAATGGGATTACTTAAAAAAATTTTCCGAGGAATTAAATTTTGACTATTACATAGCTCCTGGAAATCATGATGTTGGGTATGGAAAATCAAGAGAAAGATCTATATTCGATAAATTTTTCTTATCTTCACTAACTTACCCACAAATATTGAAAGGTAAAAACAGTCTAATAGTGATTGATGATTCCACAATAAATCCATGGAGATTTCAACCTAGAACTTTTGAAATAATTAAAAATAATGCAAATACTGATACAACTCTTTTTTTAATTAGTCATCATATCTCGTCAGATGAATTATCAATTTTTGCCAATTCTCAAGATTTTAAACCAACAAATTTATTATCGCTCAATGAACTTAATATGCGGTTTAAAGGTCTCTATAAAAAAATATATATCGTAAATGGCGATACAGGCGCTCATAATTTTTTACCATCAACAAGCTGTATTGAAGATGAGGATATTTTGAATATAGTTAATGGGATTGGTGGGAAAAATACAGATGAAATTCTTATATTGGAGAATGAAAATATTGTCAGAATTTCAATTAACTAAAAAACTTTAATTAATATGAAGACTCTATCATAAACTCATGAATTGTACTTGCTGCCCAATAATTACCTTTTGAATTCCAGTGATCATCGCAGGAAAAGAACAATTCACTTGATTGTTGTGGAAGGTAATCCATAAGATCAATCAAAAAAATTTTATTATTTTTTTTCGTAAAGTCTATAAATGACTTAAACCAATATTGATCTTTGTAAGATTGATCAAAAATAGATAATTTATATCGCAAAATATCATTTTGGCTTGGTATTATCACAAAAATAATTTTCTTTTGATCGGCAAGTTCATTTATTTTTTTGTAAGCAGATATTAATTGTTTCTGTTGTGTTATCGAAGCATCGTAATAAAAACTTAAGGGTAAATTATTTGTTGAAAATGTTTCTGCGGGACTGTTTTCATTTCTTGCAATAATTAAAAAACTCCTTAAGACGTTGCTAAACCAAAAATTCTCTTTTATTAAGGATTTAATACCAAAAACAGAATCAAGTGAATCACGTTTCTTGGCACCGGTGAAGTAATAGGGTCTGAGTGAACCTATATCATTGCTGAAATATGGTCTATACCTAGTTTTATCTCTGTCTTCCCAGACAGCTTTATCATTATCAGTAAAATCATTAGATGGGTAAACATATATCAATAAGCTTTCGTGCGCATATTGATCTTTGAAGTTTTCATAGAGAATTAATTCAGATAGTGGCCCAACGCCTTGAGTGCCAAAATTTAAAATATTTTTTTTTGTCTTGTCTTCTAAAATATATTGTGAAGAATCCTCATATTCTACTCCGTAACCCTCAGCATATGAGTCGCCAAGAAGAAAAATTGAATTACTAGGTATGTTATTAAATGAATCATCTCTTGCGCCAATTTCATTAAAACTCATGGTTACATCGAAACAATCTTTGGCATGTCTAAAACTTTGATTTGGTTTATGCCAAGAACCCCAATCATGTTTTTCAGTCCTACCCTTTAAAATATCAGGCAGTTTATTTTTAGCATAAAGAGAGGGAGTTGCATTCACAAAAAATAATTCAAATTTTGTGCCTAAATAAGACCCTAGCTCCAAAAAAACAAGAAATAAAATTATTTGAATTGCAAAAGTCTTCATATTGATAATTCCATTTTTTGCAAATGATGCATATGATCAATTTTTTTCATTTGATCTTTGAGCGCCGAGGAAAAAGTATATTTTTTAGTCAAGCTCATATCGCTCCTTATAATTCTCTTTTAGCGCTTCATCTTGATCTTCTTTGACTAAAAAAAAGTTACCGATAGCCAACACGTCTAATCCGGTGCCCATAAAGCATTTAAATGCATCTGAGGGAGTGCAAATAATTGGCTCTCCTCTAACATTAAATGAAGTATTAACGACAAGAGGGAAACCTGTTTTTTCTTGAAACTGTTTAATGACTTTGTAATATCGAGAATTAGTTTCAGCATTAACAGTTTGAATGCGAGCAGAATAATCTACATGGGTTATAGCAGGAACAGATGAACGCGGTATATTAAGTTTATCAATGCCAAATAAAGCATTTTCTTCATTAGTCATTGCTATTCTTTTACTTTTTTTCACATCGGCAACTAAAAGCATATAAGGGCTCTCAACATCAAGCTCAAACCATTTATCTGCTTCCTCTGATAGAACACTAGGGGCAAATGGACGAAAACTTTCTCTATATTTCACTTTAAGATTGAGTTGGCTTTGAGTTTCTGGTGATCTGGGATCAGCGATTATGCTTCTTCCACCTAAAGCTCTTGGACCAAATTCCATTCTGCCCTGCATCCATCCAACAGCTTTTTTATCAACAAGTGCATTTGATGTTGAAGCTATTAAATCTTCTTCGTTAAGTTTTTGAAAAACTGCTCCGCAAGCTGACAGCTCAGATTCAATTTGCTCATTGGTAAAACTTGGGCCCAAGTATGACCCTTTCATTGAATCTCGATCTTTAGAAATAATACGATTATTTTCATGATGAAGGTAATATGCGCTCAATGCAGCGCCAAGAGCCCCACCAGCATCACCTGCGGCTGGTTGTATCCAAATATTTTTGAAAATCTTCTCTTTTAGTAAAATACCATTAGCAACACAATTTAAAGCAACGCCTCCTGCTAAACATAAGTTTTCCATACCAGTTTCTTTAGCTAAATTTTTTGCTATTCCTAGAACTATTTCTTCTGTAACAGTCTGAATAGAGGCAGCAAGATCCATTTCTCTTTGGGTTAATTCAGATTCGGCTTGCCTCGGTTTACCGCCAAATAAATCATGAAATTTCTTGTTAGTCATAGTTAATCCAACTGCAAAGTTGAAATAGCTCATATCAAGTTGAAAGCTTCCATCATCGGCGGTATTAATGAGATTTTCTTTTATTAAATTTGCAAATCTAGGTTTGCCATATGGCGCTAAACCCATAACCTTATATTCACCAGAATTGACTTTAAACCCTGTGTAATAAGTAAATGCTGAGTAAAGCAATCCTAAAGAATGAGGAAAATGTATTTCTTTAATTATTTTTAAATCGCATCCTTTTCCAATAGCTGCAGATGTAGTAGTCCATTCACCAACTGCATCTAATGTTAAAACTGCAGCAGTTTCAAATGGAGATGGATAAAAAGCACTAGCAGCATGCGATAAATGATGCTCTGAAAAAAGCAAACGATCCTTCCAATCAATCTTGCCACCAAAAATATTGGCTAGCTCACTAGCAATCATTGATTTTTGAAATAATTTTTCCTTTATCCATAATGGCATTGCAGCAGCAAAGCTGCTAAATCCCTTTGGAGCATATGCAAGATAAGTTTCAAGGAGCCTTTCAAATTTCAAAAATGGCTTTTCATAGAAAATTATGCTCTCCAAATCCTTCGGTAATATTTCTGCTGTTTGAATGCAAAACTCTATAGCATTTCTTGGAAAACTAGGATCATGCTTTTTTCTAGTAAACCTTTCTTCTTGTGCCGCCGCTATTATTTCACCATCTTTTATCAAACAAGCAGCGCTGTCATGATAAAAAGCAGAGATTCCTAAAATGTACATGAGATTTTCTTGGAAAATACTAAAATATAGTATATATGAATGGAGCTATAACGGATCCTTGAGCTAATATTAGAAGCCCACCCAAAATTAGCATTACTGTAATAATAGGAGCTAGCCATAATTTTTTTCTGATCAGGAGAAATCTCCATAGTTCTTTAATAAATTGCATTTACATTATTTAAATTTAAAATTGATCAATAAATGTTTTCAAGCGAGTCTCATGATCGCCTCTTTTTTTCCAAAAAGAGTTACTTCTTAATACTTTTAAACGTAATTCATCTCTACCTATTATCTTCATAAAAATACTAATTGGAGTAAAAAGACCAAAGAAAATAAATGCTAAAACTAATGGGCTAACCACCTTTCCTATTAGCAATCCAAACCTCATCCATAAAATATTTAAAGGATGCAATGCTTTGGGTTTGAAAATAGCAAAAATTAAAAAAATGATAGCTAAGGAAAAAAAAATATAAAAAAGATAAATAGAGCTTTTTGAAAATAAATAAACACTCAAAGCAACAGAAATTAATGAAAAAAAATATCCAAATTTCTTATCTGAAGGAAGCTGTAATTTAGAAATGTCCATACTTTTTAATGTTTAGGATCTTATTTATATATGTTTACTATTTTGTTATCAAGGATTAAATATTTTTTTATGAAAGGAAAAAATCAAGAGTCTAAGCAAGCTTGATATAGCTAAGTTAGCTGTTCATATAAAGAAAATACTTTTTTGCTAATACCGTCATCAATTACAAGTGATATCTTTTTGTTCGATTCTTTAAATTCAAAATCATATCTCTGTTTAATATTTAATATTTCTAATAGGTCTAACCAGTATTCTTTTGAGGAGCAAAGCTTTTCATAGCATATGAAATGTATATTATTTTTGTTTTTAAGTGTCTTATAGCAATCTTGATAAGTTAGGTACCATTGTTCTAACCAATGATTAATATTTAAAGCATCCCTAAAATTTATATTTTTTTCGTGAATGGGGATATAGTTAGGGCCAAATTCTGTATGACCAATCCATTTCATATAGTTGGAAATAAACATATCCTTCTTTGAATTCGCAATAAATTTATGATGTTGAGATAATAGAGAATATGCCTGCTGAATTGGATTTCTAAAAGGAATTAATATTTTTGAATTAGGAAAGATATTAGATATTAGCTCTAGTCTTCTAATATTTTGATTATTCTTGCTTAGATATCTTTTCTTTTGATATCTACAATTTATAAGCTCTACATAGTTCTTAAACTTTTCAATGGTGTCTTTATCTTCTTTATCAAAAGTCATCCAAAAGACTTCCTCAAATGCTTCAGGTGACTCTACTGAAACTTTTATTCCATCTCCATGCGCTCTCTCAACCAAATTATTTTCTTGCTTTTTGAAAGCTAATTTTGACCATAAATTAGGTGCAAGGATAAAAGGCATATCCTGATAGGAGAGTGATGCAAATTCATTTGATCCATAAATTGCATTTAGTAAAATTGTAGTTCCAGAACGAGCAAGACCTGAAACAAAAACATTATTGTCATTCATTTGATTGATTGAAATAAAAGAACTCTCTAAATCATAGGTCGCCTCTCGCATAAAATAGGAGGAAAGTGCTAGTTTGTGCAGTTTTTGTTGCAACCAAGAATAGTTATTCATTTAAAAAAAATTTTCTGATGAAAATATATCCCGAAGCAAAGGCTAATGATTCTAAGACTCCAATTAGAGACAGTACATGTTTAAAAAAGTCATTGAATAATAATTCAGCAATTAAAAATATAGACAGAACGAACAATAAAATAAGCAAAATTCGAAGAGAAGATTTCATTATGCTTAATGCATATGCTGGAACAATCTTTTCTTTCCAATGATCGCTGATGCTATTTTGGGGGATTATATGAGCAACTTTTCTTGTTACACTGTGGATTGAGTCTAAATGGGACAAAAGATTTAATCGGACAAATATCTCAACAGAAAGAATGCAAATCAATAACAAAATAAAGTGATTCATTTAAACTCATTTTCTGATTCTTTTGGCATCATTTTTTTATCTTTTTTATTTTTTAATGCTCGTTTGATTGGATAGTATAGGACTGCCCATAGTCCTAATAAAACTGCAGCAAAAAAACCAATAATTGCAGCAAAAGCTCCGCCACCCATGCCAGGGCCCAAATAAGCATATGATGGAAACGATAGAAAGATAATACAAAAAGAAATAAAAAATTTATTCATTACAAGTATCCTTTGAATTTAAAAAATTTTTTACGCTTTGGATATCATCGTCATTATAAATGATTCTAGACCAACCTACCCTATAGACATTGCCATCTTTCGCTCTATTTACATGAGACCAACGAAGAGTACCATCAGAATTAAAGTAAAGCGTTCTTGCAAAATTAGATTCCTCTATAAACAAATCATCATTGGGAAGAACCTGACCTCTGCCCTCAGTTACTGTCCTTATGTCATGCTCAATAAAACTTTTTTGTAAATATGATAAATAATTATTATTTTTAAAGTCGTAAATAAGCACCTCATTGTGACCATCAACTATATCGCCGTTAACAAAATGTTTAGAATTATTATTAAAAATAGATATTCTGTGATCATCTAAAATATTAATATCGTGTTGATGAAAAAATCTACCTGCATCTTTCCATATAATTTTACCTGTTGAAGGTCGATAAAGCAGAACCATGGATTGATGCCTTAAGGATAGAAAAACATCCCCTTTTTTCCAATATTTACTGTCGAATTTAACAGGCTGAATATCATTTAAGTGAATTGGGTCAATATCATGCGACATATCACCTACGGAAAATAATAAGTATTCCAAGCCATTTTCGATAAAGATTTGTGAAACAGATTTTTCGTACAGTATGTTTCCATCAGGAGATAATTGAACTATAGCATCATCAATAAAACCCCCATCTTGCGTAACTGCTTTTCCAATCCTTTCTATGGGAAGACTTTGAGGGAAAAGGCTAGATGGAGCCCAAATATTTCCATAAAAGTCTGTTTCAATTGAGTGATGAAATAAATCTGTTGAGTTCTGAAAAATTAAATTAGAGCATGCATCTATTTTTCTCAATGGAGTATTATTATGTATCAATAGACCTCCATCGTTTGTTAGCTTAGGATGAATAAATCTAAGCCTGTAATTATTAGAATCTCTTTTTAAATATTTAAATTCACCTACTGGCTCTACAAGATCGTTAAATTTATCAATATCAGGATTCCACGTATGTAATATTTTGAAATTTGTTAAATCAATAAGCTCAACTAATCCTTCTTTTAAATCACCGTCATATCTTGACAATAATAAATATGATTCACTTTGATTGAAAGTGCCTTTGAAACCATCCTGAGTATAGAAATCTCTATCTTCATCCCAAAAATCATTGATCAAGAGAGGGTTTCCTTTTAGCACTGTATATACGAATCTTTCAGGCAATCTTGCTAAAAAAGCCGCTGGTTTAGATAAAAAACTTATATCAACAGATCCTATCTTTGTTATTCCTTCAATTTCCTGCCGCACAAGAACGCCAAAGCTTAATCCAAAAAGAATACCTAGCAAGATAACCAAATAAAGAATCCAGATCTCTATTTTCTTAAACATAATAAAATTATTGATAGTCTAATAACATTCAAAATAATAGCATTTAGATTGAATTAATGCATGATTGAAATTTAAAGAGAAACGAAAAAAAATTTACTTTCTTTTGAATTATTAGTAACAGATTAATACGATTGTTGATTTGCCAAAAATTCACTCTGAGATTAATTTTTAGTTATTTTCTTAATTAAAATTACCAATTATGTTTTTGGAACTCAGCATCATGAATTCTTCAACAAAGAAAATTTTAGAAAGGTTTATGTATAGAATTAGGGCACTTTTGCAATTGCGACCAATGTATCTGTTGCATCAATTCGAGAAAGTGATTGTTGATAAGCGTTAAATAAAGTATCGGAATCTAATACTGAAATCAGTGACTTATGCCCACCAGGCTTACCATTAGCAAGCCAATTCAAATGATTTGATAATGGGTATCTTTGCACTCCCTCAATTTGAATATCCTCTAAACCAACATATTCTAATGTCCTGCGTAAAGATTCACGTGTGTGCAAGACCAAGTGTTGACTCCATAAGGTAAATTCTTTAAATGCTTCGCAATCAACAGAAGAAAGTAGAAAATCTTTTGCGTGAGGTACCTCAATCAATATTTGCCCTCCACTAGCAACTTTTTCGATTAATTCTGATAACGTATCAAGCGGATTTGGTAGATGCTCTAAAACATGAAATGAAACAATGATATCTAATGAGCTATCTTTTATAGCATCTATACTGTTTGCAGAAGGAATTCCCAAAGAAATTAACTCGTCAATATAGTTTTGCTGTAGCTCAACTCCAACTATCTCCTTGCAATAAGGCTGAACTAACTTTAAAAAATCACCACTTCCGCAACCAAAGTCTGCGACTCTTTTACCGGCTACAAACTTAAGGTTTGATTTAAATCTTCGCTGAGCATCTATATTTCTCTCAAAATCTGATACTCCAGTTTCAAGTTTCACAGATTCACTTTTTCTATAAGCTCCATCAATATAAATTTCGTCACCAATATAATAATCATCAATATAGATAACCCCACTACTAGAGTCCCGCCAAACTTTCAAGTTTTCATTGTCTCTTGTTCTGTTGCTGAATAAAACTCTAGTATGCTCCGAGGCAAGGCCAAGCTTTTCAAGTGTTTGGAAAATTTTAGTTGTCATAAAGCTAGCAAAATCAATTGCTCCTCACGATCACTCTACCCATAAAAGATAGGAGTGTAAATTAAAAATTTAAACATGGCATATTGTTAGATTGATTTAAATGGTTACTTTGAGTATCTAATTTAAAAACTGCCCAAATTATTTTTATTTTAGTATACAGAGCTTTAATTTTTAGTAATCTTAATGCTGGATCAAAAATAGACTCTCTGCTTAAACATAATCCACTAAATGACTTTTGGATTTTTGCATTCTATATAAGAATAAAGTGAAAAGTGTCTGCCCAAACCTAGCCTTTTTATTTTAACGTCTCTGAAATAATACATAAGCAATGATTCAATCTCCAAAGATGTATTTAAATGCTCATGCCTCATTAATTCTGAATAACTTAAACCGGTTCTTATTCGAAATTCAAGGCCAGTAGATAGTCTCCAAGCCACCCCCCATAGGAAGCCTCCTTCAGAGGGAATGCCGCATGCAAATATACTCCCATCCGCCATATGTTTTATGCTTTCCTCTAATATTTGAGGTAGATTGTCTAAATGCTCCAAGACAGCAATAGAAATAATTCGATCATATTTTATCTTTGGGTCAATCTCTGAAATAGAATGATAAATATTGCGAACACATGAAAGGCGTGAACTATCCTTGTAAAGAAAGTTCATTGGTTCAATACAGTCATAGCTTTCATTATTTACTTCGTATGGCAATTGATTAAGTGTCCCAGCTCCTATTTCTAATGTATTGTATGCTTGCAATTTTTTAAGTGGGGTAGCTTCAGAAACTTTTTTGTGCATCCAGCTTTCTAGCTTTTGGGCTAAAAACGATCCAAAGCTTCCTCCATTTCTATTTTTTTTATAATGATCTGCATATATATTTCTTAATTTATCAGAGATCGGAGGGCGAGTTTTAGGGAAGCTACTTAAAATTTTTTCTATTTTCATTATTACTATAACTAAATAATTGTGATTTTATTAACCTCTATTTTATGATGTCAGATAAGCTTTCATAAATCTTATAGCATTCTTTTCTATATTAAAAAAATAATTGATTTTTTGTTAGAAGGAAAGAGTAGCTTATAGAGCTTAATGCTTAAGGCTGATAGACTTCTTTAAAATTTACTTAGATTTAAATCTGTAGGGTGATGTCCCTGAATCAATTTGACCATCAGCTTTGTTCCATTGTTTGATTTGATTAGAAATATTAAGATTCATATTTTTAGACCACTGATTCAGCAATGAATTAAAATGCTGACCAACTTTACCATCGCCAATTTTTACATCATTTAAGCTAGTTACCGGCAACATGCAAAATGGAGTTCCAGTCATAAAAGCTTCATCAGCATTATAAACATCGTAGGGCTCAATATTTTTTTCTATGACTTCAAAGCCTAAATCGGGACCAATAACATTCATAACATAGTCTCTAGAAATTCCTCTCAGCATATTTCTACCCTCAGGGCTTATTATTTTCTTATCCTTAATAATGAAAAAATTATCACCACTGCCCTCTGCAATAAATCCATCAGGATCAAGTAACAATGCCCAATTATTCTCACCTTTCATCAATGAAGCTTCAATGTTAGCCATCAGATAAAAAATCCTGCTTCTATTCTTGATTTTAGGCTCCATTAAAGTTGCAGGTATTGCACGTTGAGAAGTAATTACAGCATTTATTCCTTCATCGAATAATTTACCCATTCCTCTTACTGTCCAACGTAACGGAAAATCAGCGATGATAACATTCGGTCCAGTGTGCAGTCCTTCTATTCCTTGATAAATTCCTAATAGGCCTCTTGAAACATCAATCATTAACCTATGTTCATCATCTTCTTCAAATAAGTGCTCATTAGCTTCAATCGTTTTATAACAAGCATCCTCCATTTCTGATGGGGTCATTTCAATGGGAATGCGTAAAATTTTACAGCCAACATATAATCTATCGATATGGGCCCTCAACTCGAATTGTTCTTTGTTAAATGATCTTGTCATTTCAAATACCATATCTCCAAACATCAGAGCTGAGTCATAAATAGAAATCTTAGCTTCTGACTCATGAACTAATTCGCCATTGAAAAAAACTTTTCTATAAGGTTTATTCATCATCTTTTCCTAACTATTTTTTAAATAAATATTATCGTACCAGTCAATTATATCTTTAATACCAAAATAAGGATTTGATTCAAAGAAAAAATCATATATCTCTTTTATGAATTCATACTGTTGCTTTGTATTAACATCTAGGATTATATCTGGTCTTCTATATTTTTCAGGACATTCTATTGTTGTTACAGGGCACAAAGATTCGTCTACAGGCTTGTCTGATTCGTAATCATAAAAGTTTAGGTGAACATGCTCCCTTTTATTTTTGTCATCCTCATTCATCCAAGCATTTTCCAGCAATTGAAAGTCAAAAACTTCGGCTCCAATCCCATCTGGATAACCATTACCATTAACTTGGGCTAAATTTGAAGAAAATCCAGGTTTTTTGAGGGATCTATGGTGAGAGATAATTTTATCTATTTCATGAGGCTCACTAAGAGGATTATCAGCTGGAATTCTTGCAACAATATCTGCTCCGGTGCTTTTAGCAGCTTTGTAGTATCGATCAAGCAAGTCGTTTTCAGATCCTCTAAATATTTTTACTTTGCTCTTCTTAGCCTCCTTCACCAGAATATCATCTTCAGGATTTTCTGGTATTGCTAAAACAAGTTCATCAATTTGATTCGACCTTTTAATTCTCTCTAAAACTCTATAAATTAATGACTGTCCAGATAGATCAAATATTGATTTTCCAGGCAATCTTGTGGATCCCATTCTGGCTTGAACAATTAAAACAACTTTTTTATGAAATTGGTTTTTCATATTTCTTCACTCCCACTCAATAGTAACGTTAATATTTTCTTGTTTACTATCAAATATTTACTACCTGCCAATAGTTAGTGTGTAAGTAATGTGTAACTCCACAACTACTTTGCACGTTTTTTCTACGCTTGTGTAACTATTGCAATTCAATAGTTTACGCAATAATTTGTTCACTGGCAGCGTCTAAACGCTGAAGAATCTTATTAACGAAGTATTCTTGCTTGCTTTCAGTTTCTACATTCATTTGTTTTTCCTTCCTTCAGCCAACGATCCTTTCAACATGCCCATACATTGCGAACTATCAAAATCACTCTCGCTGAGGATGAATCTTGCGGCTAATTTAGAACCACTGGGTGATAGGTGCCCATAATCCCATGCTGTGGGTTCAGAAACACCACAATCCGATATTAACGCCATACAATTTTCACCCTTACAAAATTCATTAAGTAAAGAAATGAATACAATGTTGTACTCCTCCTTGTACTTACGAAGCATTTCAATGATTTTTTTATCTAATGCCTCTACCTTCGAAAATTCTCTGTTTTCAATCATCTTATAGTCTTCATTGTTAGATATAGAAATGCCATTTCTAAGAAGAAGAGTTGGCAAACTCGGTTGCCACTGTGGGACACCACCAATAACCTTAATGTATATATTCGGATCAATTAGCAATATTTCCTCAATGGTTTCTGAAAGCATACTGATTTGACTATAATCGTAGCGCAGCCAATTACTATGGAGATATATCTCTGTGAATGATCCTTTTTTCACATACTCTATAACTCTATTATTTATTTCTGAACAAAATGGCCTATCGGCAAAATACTGCCCAATAATTGGTGGACAACCAGACGCTGTTAGTTGGGAGAAACTATTCGTTCCTCGCAAACCGAATGAAAGTGCTGCTGCGTGAGAGTCACCCCAAATCAAACTTTTCCCATTCAGGCATTGCTCATCAAAAGAGTCGTCTGACTGCTCTGGTTTCAGAAAGCATATACCCTCTCTGTAGTAATAGCCTCTGTCAAAAGTCGAATACGAATATATTCTCTTTTCTTCTTCAGAGAGCCTGCTTAAGAAACCATTACTAAAATGCATTGAAATACCAATCAACGAAAAAGCAATCATTCCTATAATAGAGAGGGTAAAAATGAACTTACGAGTTGTCTGATTTTTATTTCTAAAAGGTCCCTCAACAAACCTCCAACTAAACCAAGCCATTATTAATGAGGCCAAACACAAAGTAATAAGAATTAATTCTGAAACATCACCGAAGAATCTGTGCCTCGCAAACGTCAGTAGAGGCTGATGCCACAAATAAGCACTATAGGAAATCAAACCAATTCCAACGATAAATTTCAGACTTAGCAATCTGTGAGCATAGGTTTTTGGAACAGCGCATAAAATCAGTAACCCAGTTCCAATTGTAGGTATCAAAGCATACAAACTCGGAAACGGAGTTGTTTTATCAAAAGAAATGATGGAATAAACAATCATGCTCAAACCAAGTAGACTTAATACTTGGTTAGCAGAATGAGATTTTAGATGTGTACTATACTTTAGATAGAAGGCAGCGAATACACCAATTAACAATTCCCAGCCTCTTGTAGGTAAGAGAAAAAATGCGCCTGATATTATTTTTGGATGGGTAGCATATTGAGTTCCCCATACGGCTATCAATAAACTGACTAAAAAAACTATCGACAATGAGATTAATATTGTTTTAATACCCAATCGCCAAGTGAGCATAAGAAAGATAGGAAAAAGGATGTAGTACTGTTCTTCAACTGCTAAACTCCAAGTATGAAGCAGTGGCTTCAACTCAGCAGCCGTATCAAAGTAGCCACTCTCTAACCAAAATAAAATATTGGAAGAAAATGTAGACACCGCAACTAAACTCTGCCCAAAATCTTTAAGGTCATTTGGTGTTAGCCAAAGCCAAGCAAATGGAAAGCACGCGGCCATAACAAAGAATAGTGCTGGTAATATTCTTCGAGCACGACGCTCATAAAAATTGACGATGCTGAATTTTCCTTCAGCCATCTCAGAAATAATAATGGTTGTAATCAAGTAACCACTAATCACAAAGAAAACATCTACACCTACAAAACCACCACTAAACCATTCGAAGCCAGCGTGAAATAGAATCACAGGCAAGACTGCTAATGCTCTCAGGCCATCTATTTCTGCTCTATACTGCACATATTGATTCTGAGCAAAGAAATTTTAATTAAAAGGTAACTATTTTATGGTAAAATTTTTACGTTTTATATTTATGCATAAAAGATATTGCATAAAAAATTATCAATACTTTTATGAAAAGAATAAACATAAATCATCTTCGTGTAATTAAAAAATTTAGTTCAAATAAAAAAAGACATAAAATTAGTGATTATGAAAAATTTCTAAATAATTACGTTTCGATACCAACAGCAAGAAAAATAATTAGGGAATTAATTGAACTTCAGATAGTTCAAGTTATCAAATCTAAAGATGATTTAAGAGTTAAACATTTAGTGGTGAATGACTCGGATATGGAAAAATACTTATGATATGTAATAGTTGCAGGACTTTACAACAATGTTTACAACAAAAACGAAGGAATGCGTCTTTACAACAAGTTTACAACAGTAGAAAGACTGTAAGAATAGGGGTTTCAGCCTATGTCACTATTCCCACTCAATGGTAGCTGGTGGTTTGCTTGAGATATCATAAACAACCCTACTAACTCCATCTAATTCGTTCACAATTCTATTTGAGACATGTGCCAAGAAATCATATGGAAGTCTTGCCCAAGTAGCAGTCATGAAATCTACTGTCTCAACCGCTCTAATTGCTATCACATCAGCATATCTCCTCTCATCACCAACAACTCCAACTGATTTTATTGGCAGGAATGCGCAAAATGCTTGGCTTACCTGATCATATAAGTCTGCCTTAATTAATTCCTCTATAAATATTGCATCAGCGCTTTGAAGAGTTAATACTTTTTCTTGAGAAATCTCCCCAAGAATCCTTACTCCCAAACCTGGACCTGGAAAAGGATGTCGATTTAACATCTCTAAAGGCAGACCAAGCTCAGACCCCATTTTTCTGACCTCATCTTTAAATAAATCACGCAGAGGTTCTACTAACTCCATCTTCATGTCATCAGGAAGACCTCCAACATTATGATGAGATTTAATCACCCTAGCCTCCTTAGATTCGGACTCAGAAGATTCAATTACATCAGGGTAAATGGTGCCCTGAGCTAAAAAATTAATCTCATCTTTTAGTTTAGCGGCCTCATTATCAAAAATATCAATAAAAGTTCTACCAATAATTTTTCTTTTCTGCTCTGGATCTGAGATGCCTTTGAGATGCCTATAAAAAACTTTCTTTGCATCGACGACTAATAGATTTAAATCCATCTTATCTTTAAATAAATTTTCTACATCTTCAGCTTCATTTTTTCGAAGTAATCCATTGTCAACAAAAACACAAATTAAATTTTTTCCAATCGCTTGATCCAACAGCATAGCTGTAACAGATGAATCTACTCCTCCTGATAAACCAAGCAATACTTTTTGATCTCCTACTTTTTCTTTTATCTCGTTTATTCGTTGCTCGATAAGATTTTCCATTTTCCATTGAGCTGCACATTTACATATCTTAAATGTGAAATTTTCTAATACAGTATTGCCCTGCTTCGTATGAGTGACCTCAGGATGGAACTGCAATGCATAAAGAGGTTTTTGGGTATGCTCCATGGCAGCTATTGGAGCTGAAGTGGTTGAAGCAATTAAATTAAATTCATCTGGCAGAGTTGATACATGATCTCCGTGACTCATCCATACATCAATTAAGGATCCAGAGCTAAACCCATCAAAGAGCAAAGATGATTTTTCCAAAAAAATTTGGGCATGGCCAAATTCTTTATTTTTTGAGGAAGAAACTTGCCCCCCAAATTGCTCTGCAAGAGTTTGCATCCCATAACAAATACCTAGAACAGGCACACCTAATTCAAAAATAATTTCAGGGATTCTTGGAGTGTTAGATGCAGTAACTGACTCAGGACCTCCAGATAAAATTACTCCTTTTGGACTAAGAGATTTAATTTTTTCAGTTGAAACATCCCACGGAAGGATTACCGAAAAAACATTTAACTCTCTTATTCTTCTTGCAATAAGTTGAGTATATTGAGAGCCAAAATCTAATACCAAAACCGTGTCAATATTTTTCTTATCTAACGAGAGGTTTTTGGAATTGCTCATGCTTAATAGTGAGTAAATGAAAAGATTTATATTATAAAGGAAACTATATTAAATCTTTCTTAAGGTATAAAAGGTTTAATTTTTTTAACAAGTTCGGATAGTTCAGGCTTAAACTGAATAATTTCATCCATTGATAAACCCTCAAGCTCATGAGGAAAGACAAGCCATTTCTCAGTTTCATGAATGTAAAAGTCAGGTTTTCTGTCTGTTTTGTTTTTCTTTGGCTTGAAGTATGGGGTGGCAACTTTAATTTCAGGCGTATTTTTTTTACAAGCAGTTTGCAAGTCTAAGATTATTTTTTGAATAGATATACCCGTATCATGAACATCATCAACGATTAGAAGTGAATCCTCCGATTCAACCTGTTTAATAACATAGTTAAGGCCATAAACTTGAACCTGATTATCCCTCTCATCTATTCCTTTATAGTGAGAAGTACGAATTGCAATATGGTCGGAGGGCACGCCAAGGACATCTAAAAACTCTTGAACAGCTATACCAATTGGGGCTCCACCTCTCCAAACGCCAATAATGTAATTTGGTCTGTAACCGCTTTCATAAACTTGCCAAGCAAGTTTGAATGAGTCTCTTAATAGATCTTCTGCTTGAATAAATAATTTATCCATTGGTTATTAAATAACTAAATTAATAGCTCATACTCAATCGCACCATAAATTGACGAGGCGGAATAAGCTCTAATCCGGTTGCAGCTACACCAAAGACATCAGTCATACTGGAATTGACACCATCTTCATCAGTCGCATTAAGAATCTTGAAGTCTAGCCCCCACTTATCCCCTACAAAATCAATGCTAGCAGTGAGATTTAATAAATCATACGAATCAATGGCATCAACAATAGAGTTATTAGAGACTCTTTGTTGGAAGTCTCCTCTATGAATGTACTGCATTATCCCAGTAAAAATACTTCCCGAAGCAAGCGCTGTTTCATAGGTGAGACTAATGTCAGCTGAAAACTCTGGACTTTTTGCTAACTCGTTACCCTTAACATTTTCTCTTAAACCATATCGAAGATCCTCTTGACCAAAGAAATACTGATATGCATCAACATTATCTAAAACCATGTAGTCTGAAGTAACCTCAGAATCAAGGAATGAAAAATTCATATCTAAGACAAATGAATCAGTTAACAGCCCTTTAAACTCAACCTCGAGCCCTGACATTTCTGATTCAGGAATATTTGCTACCCCACCTCTGTATGGATCTGGGTCGGTAGCCTGAAATTGAAGATTTTCATATGTATAAGAAAAAACTGCAATATTTGCACGCGCCCTTCCATCCATTAAGTCAGTTTTTAGACCAAACTCAATTGAGTCGACTGTCTCAGCTTCAAAAGTAGGAAAAACAAGAGCTGGAGCTATTGGTCTTTCGGCAGCAGCATCTTCAGCCTCTGTAAAACCAAAAGTTAAATTACTTCCACCAGGCTTGAAACCTCTTGCAAAGGATAGGTAAGCCATTGCTGAATCAGATAAGTCTAATTCACCGGTTATCTTTCCAGTCGTTTCGTCTGATGTGCCCTTTTCTGTAAAAGTCTCTACATTAAAAAAGTTTGTTACATTGGTTTCGAATGTATCTTCTGAATATCTCATACCAGCAACTAAACGAAACTCATCGCTGATGCTATATGTTCCTTGCCCATAAAATGAATATGATTCTCTTGTCGGAAGTGCGTCAGTCACAAAATCCCAGTCAGCTCCAAAAACATCAAACCTGCCAGGGATACCATAATCATGAGTGTAGCAATATGCTGGATTGGCAAAGGGCTCTCCACATAAATATCTTAATTGACCAGTCAAGTCATTATCTCTATAGCCGCGGATAGTATTTTCAATTTCATGCTCCATGTAAAAAGCACCTATTGTCCAATCAAGCTTTCCATTGAGAATAGGTTCATTAGAGATTAAATTAATTTCCAACGTAGTTGTATCCACAACAGAGGTTTCTGGATTGAATTCAGCTCTTTGATAGCGCGCATATTTGCACTCATCAGGTTGCGGGAAGATTTGTATACAAGTCTCTTGGACTGGAGGTAGTCCAGGAATAGATTTAACAAAGTCGCCATAGT
>Ga0255758_10001991_pt1 | contig 19664 bp, 14 predicted proteins | sample 011ome_24_FD_179958 | JGI IMG/M metagenome (GOLD analysis project Ga0255758, IMG submission 179958) | Coastal salt marsh microbial communities from the Groves Creek Marsh, Skidaway Island, Georgia - 011513CT metaG (version 2) | ecosystem: Environmental > Aquatic > Marine > Intertidal zone >...
CAAACCTGTCTCATAACCACGTCAACGCTGTTCACCAAACACGTGACGGTACCATCTGGGTGGGCACGCAAGACGGTTTAAACGCGCTTGAGCCCGGCAATAGTAGCTTTCGCTGGCTTAACACAAGCACGGAGCCCGCGCTTGATAGCAACCAGATCATGTCCCTCGCCAGTCAGGGTGAGGTTTTGTGGGTGGGTACCTTTGACGCCGGCTTGTATCGCTTTGACACTCGGTCGGGCGAGTTTACGGCTGTCGCGCTAGACGCTGACAGTCCCTTTGCCTTGCAAGCCCCCGGCGTCACCGCCATCCTGCCACATGTCTCGGGTGATGTTGTGGTCTCTACCTTTGGCGGTGGAACGGCTGTTGTAGACCCACTCGGTCACGTAAAGCGAGTTATTCGACGTCCACCCGGAGAATATCTGAATGACTATCCCATTACGTTAGCTGAAGATGCCAATGGCGCAGTTTTTGTTGGCATGTCGCGGAGTCTGGGTGTTATTGATTCTGACCTGAAGAACATTAGACCGATATCGGTAAATGATGTAGCGCTGACAGATGCCATCGGCGTCGACACCACCATCATCGATATCGAGGTAGAACCCGATGGCTCTCTACTCCTAGGAACGGACGACTCCGGGATCTATCGCTTAAAGCGAAATGCCTACGGCGAGGGAACCGAACTGATTAATCTCTCAAGGCAGTTCGAGCTGCCGAGTCTCGCGGTTGTCGGCATCCAATACGACAACACGGGAGCGTTGTGGTTGGCGCACAACGACGGCCTCACCCGCATTGTCGAGGAAACAGGCTCGATTCAACATTTTGCCTCTCGTCTTGGTGTCACCGCCGAAGAGTACAACTCCGGTGCCAGCTACAAAAGCGCCGACGGCATGCTGTTCTTTGGCAGTCCGCGTGGCGTTACCTATTTGGACGGACGATTAGAAACGCTCGATAAACGACCCGTCGATATGGGGTTTGGCTCGATCAATGTCATGGGTCGGAGCTTTTACCCTTCTTCTCCCGACGACGTTTTAGAGCTCGACGCCAGTGATACCCTGACCACAGTCGAGTTTTTCGCCGCGGACTACCGTGCACCTTGGAACATCGAATACGAACACCGCCTCAAACCCATCTACGATTGGGAAAGCACTGACGGGAAGGTGCAGCTCACCACGCTGCGTCCCGGAAGTTACACGCTTGAATTGGCGGCCCGCGGGAGTAACGGTGTCTGGAACCGTGGGGGCTTGTCGCTCCCCATAGTGGTGTCTCCACCCTGGTATCAAACGACACAGGCCTATGCGGGTTATACCGGGGCAATCCTGCTAATCGTCCTTATCTTCGTACTGCAGTCACGACGCAAACTGCAGGCCTCGATCGATCGCGCCGCCGAATTAGACCAGCAGGTTATTGAGCGAACCCACCAGCTCGAGCTTGCCAAGCGTGATGCGGAAAAGGCCAACCAAGCAAAAACCGAATTCCTCGCAGTAATGAGCCACGAAATACGTACCCCTTTGCACGGCATCATTGGAATGAATGAGCTGCTACTCAACGCGGGCGTCTCACCGCGGCAATCTCGGCTCGCACGCACCGCCATGAACAGCGGCAAGACGCTGCTCAACCTGATCAATGAGATTTTGGACATCTCCAAGATCGAAGCCGACAAGCTAGAACTTGACGAGGAACTCTTTGATCTTTGCGACCTTGTGGACGATGTGACCTATTTGCAGGGAGAGCCGGCACAACGAAGGTCCATTGAACTCACTGTTATCCACGACTTTAACGTCGTCGGGACTTACCGCGGTGACGCACAAAAACTGCGACAGGTACTCACCAATATCATCGGCAATGCGGTGAAATTTACTGAGGTCGGCAGTGTCGACATCAAAACTTTCCTGGACGAAAACGACGCTGTTGTGATCGCGGTGGCCGATACGGGCGTGGGTATACCGAAAGACTCGCGGGAAAAGGTCTTCGATAAATTCACCCAGGCCGATGCAACAACCACCCGCCGCTATGGTGGGACGGGTCTGGGGCTAGCCATTTGTAAAAGCTATATGACGTTTATGGGCGGTAACTTAGAGCTTTTCGATGGCCCAAGTGGCAGGGGAACGCTGGTTCATATAACCATCCCGTTAACGAAAGAGAGCGAAGCGCGCGTAAGCCCGCGCGGCACCGTCGCGCTTTGCACAAACGACGATAAGATCGCCGTCAGCTTCCAGTCTCAGGCGCTGCGCCTAGGGTTTGAGACCGCACGCATTCAGCGCCCCGATGAGGCACCGATAGATACGGTCGCTATGATCGTTGATGAGCTCTGCCATGCAGACACCATCCGAATGTTCGCTGATCAAGATAGGATCGACCAGCGATTGCTATTAACGGATATTCGCAGTGACAATCCGCTTATCGCGACTAAGACATGGGACTTCATCCATAAACCGGTTACCGGTACGACGCTGCGTGAGGCCTTTAATAATTTGGGGTCAGAGACCAGTGGTGAAACATCGGAGCATCTCGAGGGCCTTCGCGTACTCATTGCCGAGGATAATCCAGTTAATCAGTTGCTAGTGGAAAGTATGTTAACTGGCCTTGGAGCGTCCTTTAAAGCAGTAGAAAATGGGGCCTTGGCCGTAGAGGCGGTAGACCACCAAGAATTTGACGTCGTTCTGATGGATTGTTTAATGCCCGTGATGGATGGCTTTGAGGCAACCCGCGCTCTGCGCGCAAAAGGCGTTGAGATCCCCATTATCGCCGCCACAGCTTCTGCCTCCGCAGGCGACTTTGACGAGGCGCTCCAAGCGGGCATGAATGACGTTATGGTGAAGCCGTTCTCAGCACAAGACCTTAAACGCATGCTGATGGCCTATGCGCCGGCACAGCGTGAGGTAGAGGTGGAGGAGCGCGAACTGCGTCCGCTAATAGAGGAAGAAACACTCCTCGCCATCGCCAAAATCAATCCGGAGTCTGGTATGGATCTGGTTGACCAGGTCGTGGGACTCTTCGAGCAACAAACGCCCGCCTTTATTAACGAGATGGAAATGGCGGTACGAGAAGGCGATGCTGCCGAGGTACGGCGTTTGGCTCACGCATACAAATCATCGGCCAATAACATTGGTGCGGTGGTGTTGGGGCGCCGGTTGGCGGAAATTGAAACTCTAGCGCGTGACGAACAGCGGATCCTCACGGCAGAAGAAGCGAGCGAATTGGATAATCTAGTCAGAGAAAGTTTGCGACAGCTACTTGCCGCTTACGTCCGACTCCGCTCGGAGTTTGCCAGCGCGGGGGGCGCGTAACGCCACAAGGAACGATGACACGGATACTGCGCGGCACTGGTTGTGGAACGCTTTAACAATCGCCCCGTTCGCGATTAATCCTAACGCCGCTGAAAGATCGGCGCTCTCTTTTCACGCTGAGCGCGCAACCCCTCTTTCAGGTCCTCTGAAACACTGCACTCATCAGCCAGTGACTGCGCCAATACTTTGTCGAAGGTATTGGTCTCAACCATCTTTATGATACGAAGCATGGCACCGAGCGACATAGGAGCCAGACTGACCAACTTTTCGATAATCGCGGCTGATTGAGCGTCCACCGAGTCGCTGGGTACAAGCCAATCGACCACACCGTGGTGAGACAACGCATCAAAAGACACCGGCTCTGTTGTTAACAGCAAACGTCTGGTCAGTGTACTCCCGAGGCGCTGGGTCATTCGCTCGATCCCCTCGATCGGATAACAGAGCCCAACGGCAGCGGCCGGGATCATGAGCTTTTTACCCTCAACGGCCAGTCGAAAATCGCAACTAAATAAAAGCTCAGCACCGCCACCAAAAACATCACCCTCTATAATCGCAAGCGTGGGGATGGGTAATTCTGTGATGGCGTTGGTCATGGACTGAAAGTCGTCACCGTTCATGGTGCCGTCGGTGATCTCTTTCAAATTAGCACCTGCGCAAAATACAGGCCCTTCTGAGCGAATAACAAACAGCCTACAACTCTCGGTGACGGAACCCAGCGCAGCTTTTACAACAGCGATTTCCTTTGCGCCGATTGCATTGCGACGCTCGGGTGCACAAAGTGTAAGCTCCGCTACTGGCCCCTCAATAGTGAAGCGAATCGAATCCACCATAGGCTTTCTCCCTTTAATCCAAGTTCATTGTGTCACGACTCTGACGTTTCTGAATGGACAGGTTCAAAAAAAATACTTAAAGTTCAAATATTCGAACGCTTAGAATGTCTATCAGCGTCACCGCCAAAACGAAGAGCCCATACCGAGTCCGATGTCAGATTTTGCAACTCCGAAAAAGTCAGGTAATGGTTCCCCGTTTAGTCGTGGCGCTCAACACGAGGCGAAACGAACTGCGATTTTGTCGTGTGCTGCGAAACTCTTTAATACCAAAGGCGCTCGCTCGACAACGCTGGCTGATGTCGCTAATCGACTGGGATTGACCAAAACTAGCCTCTATTACTACGTCAAAACCAAAGAGGATTTGATCTACCAGTGCTACGCGAGCGCATTGGAGCGGCTACATCGCTCTTTGGATGAGGTAGAGCAAGAAACGAGCGACCCGCTCGAGCGTGTTATTCGGGCTATGGAACGCCACATTGAAATTAGCCTAGACTCGCTCGCAGGGCGTGGAGACTACTTCGCCGCGCCTTTGGAGCTCGCCGTATTACCCGCTATGCAGCGTCAGGAGCTCGAGCAGGATTATCTGCGCATGTTCAAGCGCTTCAGGGGTTATCTGCGCGACGGTATTGCCGCAGGCGTCATTCGCCACTGTCACACAACAAGTACGGCACGGGCGCTACTCACGGCATTGGATTGGTCGTTTTACTGGCTTTACGAGATGCCGGAGAGCGATGCTAAGCAAGCAACTAGGGTGATCAGGGCCCTGTTTTCAAATGGTCTGGCACCCAGGGATTCAGACTTTTCGCTGAGCGAAGTTCGCTTTAAAACGAATGCTAACGCGAGCCAAGGATTCAATCGCGAAGCGCAGAATCGCATGAAGCAAGAGGCTTTTCTGCGTGCGGGCACGCGACACTTCAATCGGAAAGGCTTCAGTGGAACGTCGCTAGACAATATTGCCGAATCCTTGAATGTTTCTAAGGGCGCCTTCTATTACCACTTTTCTAGTAAAGAAGCGTTATTGGCACAGTGCTATGAATTTACGTTGGACCAGTTCGATAGCACTATCCAGTCATATGCCGACAAGGAAGCCTCCCCGCTAGAGAAATTGGGTGATATCTGCACCGCCATCTTTGACCTTCAAAATTCTGAAAGCGGCCCCCTCATCCGGTACAATACGATCACGGCCCTTCCTCCTGAGATCAGACGTTCAGTTCTTAAACGCACAGAAGAGACGCACGCAAAAATTGATCACCTGATGTCACAGGGCGTGTTGGAGGGTACGGTTGAGACGCCGAATGCTCTAGTGTCACGTCATCTTTTGGTTGGCGCCATAAACGCAGCGGCGGACATCGACCAATGGCGTCCACTGGACAATGTGACCACTGCGGCACACGACTTTTTCAATGTTTTCTTTTTTGGACTGCGACCAAGGTAGCTCGAAGTCAGCGCCCAAAGAAAACCCGAGGTAACAATGAGTTCACATGAAATTCCTAGGCTGACCTTTTCCGAGGTCCTTGATGTAGTCACTCCTAAACAGGTCGGCGACTTCTGGTTTATTGGTGATAGTTTAAAGCCCCAATTCCGCCTATTTGGCGGCCAAGTCGTCGCGCAGTGCTTGCTCGCTGCCTACCAAACCGTCGAAGAGCACCTCACTGCCCACTCTATGCACTGCTACTTCCTGCGGGCAGGAGACGCCAACGTGCCGATTGAACTGGAAGTCGACCCTATCAGAGACGGTCGATCTTTCTGCACACGTCGCGTTGTTGCACGACAAAAGGGCGAGGCTATTTTCAACACGTCTATCTCCTATCACGTCCATGAGGACGGGATGTCACATTCGCTGTCGATGCCCGAGGTTATTTCGCCGGAAGAGGCTGCAGCACTAAACGCTGAACGTGACAACAATATGCCACGTACTTTGCTAGACCTTTTCGGTACGGAGCGTGAGCGCATTACCGAGCGATTACCGGAGGCTCAGGAACCCATCAGCCAGTCTTGGTTCCGCGTTATTGGCCCCTTCGACGGCGATGTGCGGATGCAGCAGGCGGCGCTGGCGATGATCTCTGACTTCTCGCTTTACAGCACCGCGTTTTCGGCCTTCCCTTACGAGCGCCCGGAAAAAGTTTTCATTGGTGCCTCTCTAGATCACGCTATTTGGTTCCACGAGGTACCCCGTATGCAGGACTGGGTGCTATATGACACCTACAGCCCCTGGTCCGGGGGCGGTAGAGGCTACAACCGAGGCTCGCTCTGGAGCCGAGATGGGAAGCTCATCGCATCCACAGCCCAAGAGGGTTTGATGCGCATTCGAAAAGATCGCGCTAGTTAACGCGCGTTTCCATTTGCTCGCCTAGCTTCACGAGCGAGAGCTCTCCCGCGACGAGGCTCAGCTCGTGGTAAGACGCGTTCGCGGGATAGACCTGTAAAACGGCAGATTCCTTTTGAATCTCAGCAATAACAGCGTTGATCACGAGGAAATGACAGAAGATAACTGTCGGGCCCGTACAGGCTTGTAGACCAGCAATAATGTCGTTTCGCCACGCCCACAAGTCATCTGACTGCTCGGACCAATCCTGTTGCATAAAGGCTTGAAGCCAGGCTTTGCGGCCGCTCAACGGTACCGGTGAGCGAACCTCCGAGAAGCGTGGGTCGATAGCAACCTCCGAACCACGCTTCCGCGCAAACGCAGCAGCCGTTTCTTGCGCGCGTTTTAGAGGACTGGAGAGTAGCGTCGCACCCTCGGGCACAAACTCTGACAACGCTTGCGCTGTTCGCTCTGCCTGCTCTTGGCCCAGCAATGACAGCCCTGGGTCAGGATCCTTTTCCCAACTTGCGGCCGCCTCGCCGTGTCTCACTATCCAGATTTGGGTCATCGGTAAGTCACCAACCGCTCCTTCAACTGAGCGCTCATTAGGTGTAAGTGTCCAACGTCGTTAAACGTCGATAGGGAGCACTTTCGTGAGTTAAAAATAATGCGAGTAATCGAGCAATTGAAGACAGGCTCATAAAACTCATAAACGCGATCAGAGGTGAGCTTGAGCACGTGCCCGACGATGGTGGCGATTGTGCCGCCCGACGTGAAGATAGCGGTGTCGCTTCCCGAGACCGCGGATGCCATGGCGCCTTCAAATGCGCTGACCACACCACCGTGGTAGTCCCCCCAACTCTGGATACCCGATACATCACAATCAGGACTAACCCAATAATTGAATACGCTCTCGATAATCTTCTGGAAAGATTTCGTATCGGTATCCATGGCCGCGACCAAATCGGCAAAGCGTGCATCGCGGTCAATAAGCAATGGCATCATTACTTCAATCTGCTCGTCGGTCTGGACCTCATTAAAACGCGGGTCAATAACTAACTCGGGAGCCCCCTCTAGCTGATCGAGCACTCGCTGCCCCGTCTCTCGTTGTCGTGACAAATCACCACTGTAAGCGGCACTCAATCGCGTGCCTGTCAGACGCAGAAACTCGCCCGTAAGGTCGGCTTGTCGCTGCCCCAAGGGCGACAACTGATCGTAGTTCTCGGCGCCGAAAGACGCTTGACCGTGTCTAATAATAAAAAGGTTCGCCATAGTAAGAACGCCTATCGCTGAAAACGCAGCTTGCTGGAGTACGGGAAAAAGTCCTCAACAAAGCCATCGCGCAACTTATCCTGCAAATTAGTCCAGAACGCGGCATCGTAGAGGTCGCTATGGAGCTGATCAAACGCTTTGCGCGCCCTCGCATTCCCGGAGAAAAATAGCCTGAACTCCTCTGGGAACACATCGTTAGGACCGACCGTGTACCAGGGCGTCCCCGACATCTCCTCGTACTCGTTTCGAGGCGGTGGGATTTTCCGAAAATTCACTTCGAGAAGCGGTTGGATCTCATCGTAATCATAGAACACCACACGGCCGTGACGCGTAACGCCAAAGTTCTTGAGTAGCATGTCCCCAGGGAAGATATTCGCTGCGGCCAATTCCTTGATCGCATTACCGTAATCAAACATGACAGCATCTACCTCTTCATCCGTTGCGTCCTTCAGATAAAGGTTCAGCGGTTGCATGCGTCGTTCGACGTAACAGTGCTTGATAATAAGGGCACGACCGTTGATCTCGAACTGCGATGGGCACGTCGATTCAAGCTCTTCTAGGAGTTCTTCTGAAAATCTTGACGCATCAAAGACCAAATTAACGAACTCTTGGGTATCCGCCATGCGCCCTGCCCTGTCCCATCGCTTTACCAGCTGATACTTGTCGCGCACTTCTTGGTGCGTCACTTCCTTCGGCGGCGTAAACCGATCTTTGATTATCTTGAAAACATATTCATAGGACGGCAGCGTGAATACCGCCATCACCATGCCCTTGATACCTGGCGCAGGGACAAATTGGTCTTCGGTCGAACGCATGTGGCGTGTCGCGGTTCGAAAGTAGTAGGTTTTTCCATGACGGTGGTGGCCAATACAGCTGTAAATCTCTGAAACGGCTTTGCGCGGCATCAACTGCTGCAAAAACAGTACGTACTGAGAGGGTATCGACGCGTCCACCATGAAGTACGTTCTCGTAAACGAGAACAGCTTGGAAATGATGTCCGAACCGAGTAAACACGCATCGAGATATACCGCAGGTGCCTCCTGGTTCTCCGTGTGAAGCATCGGGATAACAAAGGGAATCTGCAGACCTTTTCCTGAAATTCGGCCGACAATGTAAGCCGCTTTATTCCGAAAAAAGTGATGCTCTAAGGCGTGAAGCTCGATATCTGCTCGCTTGTCCATTCCTGCATCGACAACTGCGGCGGTCATTATCTCGGTGACACGACCGAGTTCACGATCGAAATCCTCGTACGGGTGCGACATAGCGTATTCACGCAACATTGCCTCAGCGGCCTGCTTGATATCACCTTTAGTTCGATAGGTGTTTAGAACACGCCGTACATCCACCGGTGGCATATCGCCCTGCGGCGAGAACACGAATGCGTAGTCGTCACGAATCCAACGATGGCTAAAAACCGCATTGAATATGGAGTTGTAATAGGTTTCGGCAATCTCAAAATTTGTCATGCCGCGGACAAGTTGCGCATAGATATCGCGCGTCTCTGCCCAAAACGTCCGGTCATGCAACCGATCTGCAGCGATGTATTGCACCACTTCGATCGTCTCGAGCACTTTGATCTTGTAGATATCGATGCGACGCATCGACGCCTCTTGCGCTGCTCGCCATTCGGCGTTTTCAAAACGCGTGCGCGCAGAAAGCGTAATGTTCTCAAACTCAGCAAAATAGGCGGTAAAGCCATTGAGAATGATGCGGGCTAACCGGGACTGTTTGTCCATGCTGCGACGCTTACTTGCCGACAGGATCCGTGAATAGGCGTCTTAACTTGCGCATACCACCCAGCCAGCGGTCGTAACTTCGGGCCTTGTTTTGGCGATACTCTTCGACCTCTGGGTGAGGAAGAATTAAGAACGATTCAGCGTCTAATCCTTGAATCACAACCTCAGCGACCGCTTCCGCAGACAGCATACCATCGACTCCGGCAACACCACCGCCCTCGGTTCCTGCTGTCATCGCGGTATCAACCGCTTGCGGGCACAAACAACTGACTTTGATACCGTCATCACCATGGGTGATGGAGAGACTCTCGGCAAAGGCTACGGCAGCATGCTTAGTAACGGAGTAAGGCGCAGAGCCAATCTGAGCTAGCAGGCCCGCCGCGGACGCTGTATTGAGAAAATATCCCTCACCTCGCGCAATCATGGCGGGAAGGCAAGCGCGAGCTGCGTAGACGTGAGACATGACGTGGATCTCCCACATACGCTGCCACAATGCATTGTCTGCACCCGTTGCCCACCAGGGGTCTCCGTCAACACCGATAATGCCCGCGTTAGAGCAAAAAAGATCGATCTGACCGTACTCAGACTCTACCGCTGTTACCATCGTCGCAATCGCTGATTCGTCGCGCACATCAACCGCAAAGGCTTGAGCGCCAATCTCAGCGGCAACAGTAGAGACAGCGTCTCCGTTGAGGTCAGCGACAATGACCGCTTTCGCACCTTCAGCAACGAAGCGGCTTGCGAGAGCTTTGCCGATACCGCTGGCGCCACCCGTTACAACACAGACTTTGCCAGCGATCTTCATACTTATGCCGCCGCGTACATGCTTTCGATGAACTTGGTACGGTGGAACGTGCCGTCACCAAGTGTCGCGTTGATCATCATCAAGCGCTTAGCGTAGTGGCCGATATCCAACTCGTCCGTAATTCCCATACCGCCGTGCATCTGAATCGCCTCACCGTAAATCAGCTTGCTGTTGCGATCGATAAGCACTTTTAGCGCGTGGATCGTGGTTTCTGCTGATGCGGGATCAATCTTGTACTCGCACAGGGCTTTGAATAGCAGCGACTTGCACTGCTCGTAAGCCATCATGGTATCTACCATGCGGTGCTGCAACGCCTGGAAAGAACCAATTGCTACACCGAACTGCTCTCGAGTTTTGGTGTACTCAAGCGTCTTTGTGTTCAGCGTGCCCATAATACCAACTGCCTCGGACGCAAGTGCAATCAACGCCTCACCCATCAGATCCTGCACGACAGCCGCCGCACCACCTTCTTCACCCAGCAGCGCATCGGTACCTAACTGAACATTATCAAACGTGATGTTGGCGACGCGCTGCGCATCCATCATTGGATAGCAAACCTTCGCGACGCCTTCTGCATTCGCATCGACCAAGAAGAGTGACAAGCCATCCTCGTCGAACTGACCACCTGACGTACGAGCAAGAACAACCAGCTTGTCTGCGTTTTCACCATTAAAAACGACAACTTTTTCACCGTTAAGAGTGTAACCGTCGCCACTTTTCGTAGCCGATGTCTTGCAGTCCGCAATCATGTACCGGCTCTGTCGCTCAACAAAGGCGAAAGCCCCTAACGTCTCGCCACCGATGACGCTCTCGAGAATGGAGGCACGCTGTGCCTCATCGCCTGCACGCGCGACGAGGCCGCCAAATAATACAACCGTTGGGAAGAAGGGCTCGACCACAAGGCCTTTACCCATCTCTTCCATCACTACTGACAGGTCAACAATGTTACCGCCGAAGCCACCATCAGCCTCCGAAAATGGGATAGACAACCAGCCCAACTCGGCCATCGTCTGCCAGTTATCTCGGCTCATGCCCTCATCGCTCGCGACAATCGCACGGCGCGTGTCCCAGTCATAATCATCTTGTACAAAGCGCGCGATAGAATCGCGAACCATTTGCTGTTCTTCTGTGTAATCGAAGTTCATTGTGTCATTGCTCCTTCGGGAAATGCGTCCTTACTCGAGTCCAAGTACATACTTGGAAATGATGTTCTTTTGAACCTCGTTAGAACCACCATAGATCGTTGCTGCACGGCCGTACATAAAGGCGCGGCGAGCGTCTGAACCGAACTCATGACCCAATACTTCGGGATCCATATCCGTCGGCAAAACACCTTGATAGTAAGCGGCCAACTCCATTCGCAGCTCTTGCGTAGCCTGCTGAAGCTCGGTGCCCTTGATCTTCAAAAGCGAAGACTCGGGCCCGGGGAAACCGCCTGCAGCCATCGTCGCTAGCGTGCGAAGCTCGGTGAACTCAAGTGCCATAAGCTCAACTTCGATGTCTGCCATGCGCTGCTGGAAACCGGGGTCATCCATCAGTCGCTGACCGCCGTTTACTTCGCTTGCAGCCGCTTCTTTGATAAGACGCATGTTGCGCTTGATATCAGCAACGCCAGCAATGCCTGTTCGCTCATGGGCCAACAGTGCTTTAGCAACCGTCCATCCTTTACCCACTTCACCCACAACATTCTTCGCGGGAACCCGCACGTTATTGAACTCAACCTCGTTGAGGTTGTGCTCGTTATCGATACCGATAATGGGATTAACTTTGATGCCTTCCGACTTCATGTCCACCAAAATGAAGGTGATGCCTTCTTGCTTCTTACCACTGTTATCGGTTCGAACAAGGCAGAAAATCCAATCCGCGTGCTGGGCATAGGTTGTCCAGATCTTTGCGCCGTTGATGATGTAATCATCTCCGTCGCGCTCAGCTTTGGTTTTGAGGCTCGCGAGATCTGAACCTGAACCGGGCTCAGAGTAACCTTGGCACCACCAATCCTCGCTCTGGAGAATACGTGGTAAGAAGTACTCTTTCTGCTCATCAGTTCCGAACGCCATAATGACGTTAGCAACCATGACTAGACCAAAAGGTACAACGTCAGGAATGCCTCGCAGTGACCGCTCAGATTCCCAAATGTACTTCTGCGTTGCCGTCCAGCCGGTACCGCCGTACTCCACCGGCCAGTTGGGCGCAACCCAGCCCTTGGCATAAAGCTTCTTCTGCCACTCGATCATACCTTTCGAACCTCGGCTCTTGAGGTGCGCCTGCATATCGGCGTCAAATTCAGCGTCGAGGAAGTTGCGCACCTCGTCGCGGAATGCGAGATCTTCTGCTGCTAATGCAATATCCATTGTCTAAGCTCCCGTGAGTGCATCGTCGCCGAGGGATGTCGGCGAATTTGAACCTTGAGTAGGTTTTTTCAACGAGGCGAATGTTAGCGTTTTGGTAATTTTTTGCAAATAAAAAGTTCTTACCCAGACGATCAAAGCCTACTCGTTAATACAATAATGAAAAAAGTTTACGCTGATACTCAGCGGCTAGGGGGTCTCCCTTCCCAATTGTGGCAATGGTATCGAGATACATTCGCTTTGCTTCGCCGTTGTTCCAATCCCGATCGGCACGCAGAACAACCAGCAGGTGCTCCAACGCGTCTTTAAAGTGGGATGATGTCGAGAGCTGAACCGCCAGCTTCACTCTGACCTCGTGGTTCGACTCGTCGGCGTTTAGCTCCGCCTGTAAGGCCTCGATCTCTGGGGACTTACCGGCCTCACGCTTGAGCTCGATCTGCGCCATCAACTGCTCGTGCACCGCTTCTCGGTCGACCAGCCGGACCTCGTTGAGCACCTCTTCAGCCTCATCAAGACGATTGGCTTCAATTAATGCACCAGCATATGCGAGTGTAACTTCCCGAAGTTTGTTTGATTCGTCCCAAGCTACTCTCAGCAGGGCAATAGCATCGGTTGTGTTGCCCTGATCCAATAAGTCGGTGGCTTCCGCAATTTTCGCATCCCAGGGTGAGGGCAAATGCTTTTGCAGCATTTCGCGGACCGCAGTCTCAGGCTGAGCACCGGCAAAACCGTCAACCGGCTGACCGTCTTTGAATACCATTACCGTGGGAAGGCTTCTAACTCCCAGCTGCTGCGATATCCCCTGCTGTTCATCAGCATTTACTTTTGCAAGCAAAAACGCACCAGCGTATTCGTCAGCCAGCTTTTCAAGTAGTGGCATCAACTGCTTACAAGGCGCACACCACTCGGCCCAGAAATCGACGACAACGGGACGATTGAACGATTCATCGATCAAATACTGTTGTGCGTTTTCCTGATCGATCTCAATGACGTTCATGACTCCCCCTGATAATTTCTGAAACCGACCCGCTAATCGAGCAAATCGATCGTTGTCGAAGTTTGCCGCGGTAAAAGCGCCGCGAGCAAACAATCCCTAAAACGCCTCTCAGTTAAAGCTCATGCGCTTAGCAACTTTGTACAACAAATACGTTTCTTTAAACGCTATTCCTGACCCACTGCCTACAGCAGGCCTTTTTTACCCAACATCGTAAAAAAGCTGTTTAGGGTAAATCGGCTTGAGACGGATCTACTTATGACAAACCAAGGACGTCAGCCATACTGTAGTTACCTGCCGGCTTACCCCGCAAAAAATGCGCTGCGCGCAGAGCCCCCGCGGCAAAGGCGTTTCGGCTACTTGCTTTATGCGTAATTTCGAGTCGCTCACCCTCTGTACCGAACATAACCGTGTGCTCACCTACAATATCCCCAGCGCGCGTCACTGAGAACCCTATGGAGCCGGTTTCTCGCGGCTCACGGACTGCCGATCGATCGAAGCGAGCGACGTCGTTAAGCGATGTGCCCATGGCATCGGTTATCGCTTGGCCCATGGCTAGGGCAGTACCAGAAGGTGCGTCAATTTTGTGTTTGTGATGGGCTTCGTTAATTTCGATATCCGATTCAGGCCCTATTACTTCTGCCGCAATCGCTAGTAAACGATAGGCAAGGTTAACGCCCGTACTGAAATTGGCCGCACGACAACTCGCAACACTAGAAAGACCCGCCTCAAGCTCGTTCAGCTGTTCGTCGGAAAAACCGGTAGTCCCAATAACCATAGGTACGCCAGCGTCGGCGCAGAGGCTGGCATTCGCGAGAGTGGCAGTGGGCAACGTAAAGTCAACTACCACATCAACGCCGGCCAACGACAGAGTATCGGTGATAACTAAACTAGAGGTTTGAGAATCGCTGTCACCCCCGAGCGCATTGACAGGCGTTCCCACCAATGTGCTTCCGGGTCGCGCGACAAGCGCCGCTAGGGAGGCGTTTTCATCGGCCATCACTGCACGTGCGACCGCTTGACCCATTCGCCCACTTGCACCTGTTACTGCAACCCTTAATGTCATCCATTAAGCCCTTCGAAGAAACTTTTAACCCCATCGAACCAGCTCGACTGACGAGGCGACTGTTCGCCACCCTCGCCCAAGCTCTTGCGGAATTTTTCGAGCAACTCCGTCTGTTCGGCGTTCAGGTTAACAGGAGTTTCAACGACCGCGCGACACAGAAGATCGCCGATTGGACCACCACGGACGGGCTTGACGCCTTTGCCACGCAAGCGGAACAGCTTTCCTGTTTGTGTCTCAGCAGGAATTCGCAGTTTCACGCGTCCGTCAAGCGTTGGGATCTCGTGTTCACCACCCAGCGCGGCGTCAGCAAAGCTGATAGGGAACTCGCAATAGAGGTTTCGGCCATCACGCTCAAACAAAGGATGCTGCTTTACAGAGATCTGAACGAAGAGGTCACCGTTGGGACCACCCGATGGTCCAGCCTCACCTTCGCCACTTAGACGGATTCGATCGCCGGTATCAACACCAGGTGGAACCTTGACCGACAGCGTCTTAGTCTTCTCGACCAAACCTTCGCCGTAACAAGAGCCACAGGGCGAGTCGATACTCTGACCGCGACCTCGACACTTAGGACAGGTTTGCTGAACCTGGAAGAAACCCTGCTGCATTCGGACCTGACCGCTCCCACCACAGCCGCTACAGGTCGTTGCACTTGTTCCGGGTTTAGCACCACTACCATCGCAGGTATCGCAGTGCTGCAGTGATGGCACTTTGATCTCCGCTGTTTTGCCACGAACCGCGTCTTCCAAAGAAACTTCTAGGGTGTAACGCAGATCAGAACCACGCTGCGGTCCCTGACGACGACCGCCGCCGCCCCCAAAAATATCGCCGAAAACGTCACCGAAAATGTCGCTGAAGCTTCCACCCTGAAAGCCACCACCTCCCATCTGAGGGTCGACACCCGCATGACCGTATTGGTCGTACGCCTGTCGCTTTTCCGCATCGCTCAGAATCTCGTAGGCCTCTGAAGCTTCCTTAAACTTCTCGTCCGCATTTTCATCGTCCGGGTTACGGTCCGGGTGGTACTTCATTGCAACGCGGCGGTACGCCTTTTTGATGTCTTGCGCTGAGGACGACTTATCGACCCCCAACACTTCATAATAATCGCGCTTTGACATAGTCATTCCCGCCACTCGAACATCGGTGGCCTAGTTAAAAAAAAACGGATTCCAACCTTGAGCCAGAACCCGTACAACGTTTAACGTGTCACAAACCTAAGCGGTTCAAAACCGCACCGATTAACGCTTATCGTCTTCACGAACCTCTTCAAACTCTGCGTCGACAACATCGCCGTCAACAGCATCGTCCTCCGGGCCTGCCTGCTCGCCAGCAGCTTCACCGGCTTCCGCTTGTGCTGCATACATCTTCTGAGCAACGCCGCTCGTGGCTTCGGTTAGCTTGGTAGTCGCAGCTTCAATCGCGTCCTTGTCGTCACTCTTGACCGCTTCTTCCGCTTCACTGATCGCCGATTCGATTGCCGAGCGCTCGTCATCGGTCGCATGCTCGCCGGCTTCTTCCAACGTCTTCTTCGCCGCGTTAATCATGCCGTCCGCTGCGTTTCGAGCCGTTACTAGCTCTTCAAACTTCTTGTCGGCGTCCGCATTTGCTTCCGCGTCTGCAACCATTTTCTCGATGTCTTCCTCGGATAGACCACCCGACGCAGTAATGCGAATCGACTGTTCCTTACCGGTTGCCTTGTCCTTCGCTGACACATTCAAGATACCGTTCGCATCAAGATCAAACGTCACCTCGATTTGTGGCATGCCACGCGGCGCCGGTGGGATATCAGCAAGATCAAATCGTCCCAGGGACTTGTTGGATGCCGCCTGCTTGCGCTCACCCTGAACAACGTGAATAGTAACAGCCGTCTGGTTGTCTTCTGCGGTAGAGAACACTTGCGACTTCTTCGTCGGGATCGTGGTGTTCTTCTCAATAAGCGGTGTGGCGACGCCACCCATCGTCTCGATACCCAGGGTCAGTGGCGTTACGTCAAGAAGCAATACGTCTTTAACATCACCCGCAAGTACCGCACCTTGAATCGATGCACCCATGGCAACCGCTTCGTCAGGGTTTACATCCTTACGAGGCTCTTTGCCAAAGAAGTCAGCAACCGTCTGCTGGACGAGTGGCATACGTGTCTGACCACCCACCAAAATAACGTCGTCAATCTCGCTTGCAGACAGACCCGAATCAGTCAGAGCGACCTTGACGGGCTCAAGAGAACGCGTCACCAACTCACCTACAAGCGACTCGAGCTTCGCACGATTCAACTTAACAACAAGGTGCTTGGGACCAGTCGCATCTGCAGTGATGTAAGGCAGGTTCACTTCTGTCTGCTGCGAGCTTGAAAGCTCGATCTTCGCTTTTTCTGCTGCTTCCTTCAGACGTTGCAGCGCGAGCGGGTCATTGTGCAGATCGATACCGTTCTCCTGCTTGAACTCATCCGCCAAGAACTCGATGAGACGGAGGTCAAAATCCTCTCCACCCAAGAAAGTATCACCGTTGGTTGCCAGTACTTCGAACTGGTGCTCACCATCGACTTCTGCGATTTCGATAATCGATATATCAAAGGTGCCGCCACCCAGGTCATAAACCGCAACCGTGCGATCGCCCTGTGCTTTGTCCATACCGTAAGCAAGTGCGGCCGCCGTTGGCTCATTGATGATGCGCTTCACTTCCAGCCCAGCGATACGTCCCGCGTCCTTTGTTGCCTGACGCTGTGAATCGTTGAAGTACGCAGGAACGGTGATAACCGCTTCTGTTACCGACTCGCCAAGATACTCTTCAGCGGTCTTCTTCATTTTGCGCAGCACTTCAGCAGACACCTGAGGTGGCGCCATCTTCTCGCCCTTCGCCTCAACCCACGCATCGCCGTTATCCGCCTTAACGATTTTGTAAGGCACCATGGAGATGTCTTTCTGAACAACGTTGTCTTCGAATCTCCTACCGATCAAACGCTTAACCGCAAACAGTGTGTTAGTGGGGTTGGTGACCGCCTGACGCTTCGCTGACTGACCAACAAGCACTTCGTTGTCATCCGCATATGCAACAATCGAGGGCGTCGTTCGGCCACCTTCAGCGTTTTCAATAACGCGAGGCTTGCCGCTCTCGAGAACCGACACACAACTGTTGGTGGTCCCGAGGTCAATTCCAATAATTTTTCCCATTTCTCTCTCCTACGACCGGGAGCACCCGGTACTTAATCCTGTTTCTGTAGATGGGTCTTGCTCTTCTTTTTTCAAGCGCACCCATCAAAAAGCGTTGAAAAAATTTATCTTTGCGCCTTAAGAAGCTGCCTTCGAGACCATGACCATGGCGGGGCGTAACAGCCGGTCATTGAGCAGGTAACCTTTCTGCATCACCGCAATGACTGTGTTGGGTTCCACATCTGGGTTCTCGACCATGCTCATTGCTTGAGCTACCTGCGGATCAAAGGGCTCTCCATGCGGATCCACTGGGGTTATTCCGTTCTTCGACAGCACGTCGACCAAGCTCTTCAAAGTCAACTCAACACCCTCAACGACGGCTGATATACCATCGCTATCAGAACCCGAGGAGGCCTCTAGTGCGCGCTCTAAGTTATCGACTACGGGTAGCAGGTCTTGCGAGAAACGCTCGAGCGCAAACTTGCGCGCCTTCTCAACTTCTAACTCAGCACGACGCTGCGCATTGATCGAATCAGCCTGTGCTCTTAAAACCGCGTCTTTTGCAAAAGCCAATTCCTCTTGCAATGCCTCGACTTCCGATAACGCTTCTGTTTCAACATCCGCCGATTCCGGGTCAGCAGATTCGATTTCTGCCTGTACGTTTATTTCTTCGTTGTTGTCTTGCGTGTCGTTATTGTCGGTCGACATACAGCCTCTCCCACGGTGATTTTTTTCAATACGGGGTAGATGGGGCGTTGAATTAGGTTTTCAAGGCAAAAACTTTCAACTTTTGGGGATATTCACACTTTGAGCCAAACCGAGCCACTGAGCACGCGACTTCGGAGTCGAGTGAATTAAGTGAGAATCAAAGAAAAAGAACGATCAGTTACTTTCCGCGACAGCTTAGACTTAGGTCTTGTCGCCCTAACTCTGCGTGGATTCAGCGCGACAGCGCGGCCGTGAGTAACCTTGCAGTGATATCTACGAGTGGAATGACACGCTCGTAGGCCATACGCGTCGGACCGATAACTCCCAATACACCTACCGGCTGCGTACCTTGTGCGTACGGCGCCGTAATAACGCTGTAATCGCCAAGCACCTCGTAACCCGCCTCTTCGCCGATAAAGATTTGCACGCCGTCTGCGCGCGAACAGCGATCTAGGAGTTCGAGCAAATCCCGCTTTCGCTCAAAGGCATCAAAGAGTTCACGCAGCTTATGCATATCTCCCGCAGAGGCTTGCTGGAGGAGCCGCCGCTCACCTGCGACCACATACCCATCATTGTCATCTTCGACCTCCATCGCATCTTGTGCCAACTGCAGTGCCGCCTCAAGGTGCTCGTCAATGCGCGAGCGCGCCTCGGCCATCTCTGCAACAATTAGTTGCTTAACATGCGCCAGATCACTCCCTGCATAGCGCTGGTTTATCCAATCGGCCGCCGATCTCAATTGCTCCTCAGACAGAGGCTTCGACAACTCGATCACACGGTTTTGAACTTCTTTTTCGTTCACAACCAGGATCACCAGAACCCGCAAGTCAGAAAGTGGTAAAAATTCGATTTGGCGGAGCTGCGAGGCTTTTTGCTTAGGAACGGTGACAATCCCGGCCTGCGACGTAACTTGTGTCAGCAAATTGGACGCTGACGCTATTAACTCGGAGGATGAACGCGACGGGTTTAACTCGCTCTGTAACACCTGAATCGCCGCCTCATCGATGGGGCTCATTTGCAGTAAGCTATCGACAAACAGCCGATAACCCTGCGCCGTAGGTATTCGCCCTGCCGAGGTATGCGGTGAGGATAAAAAACCGCGGTCCTCAAGATCTGACATAACATTGCGGATAGTGGCCGGACTCACAGACATGCCGCTTTCCACAT
>Ga0255758_10002000_pt1 | contig 19597 bp, 17 predicted proteins | sample 011ome_24_FD_179958 | JGI IMG/M metagenome (GOLD analysis project Ga0255758, IMG submission 179958) | Coastal salt marsh microbial communities from the Groves Creek Marsh, Skidaway Island, Georgia - 011513CT metaG (version 2) | ecosystem: Environmental > Aquatic > Marine > Intertidal zone >...
ATAACTCATTGTTTTTTTTTTTTTTTGGTTTTTTAAAAAAAAAAGAGTGTAAAAATTATGAATTTGATAAATAATTCTTCAAAAGAAATTCTGTAGACTTATCATGGCTTGAAATTTTGTTACCATTTATTTCACCTAGTACTTTAGAGGCAAGCTGTTTCCCTAGTTCTACCCCCCACTGATCGTAACTAAAAATATTCCAAACTACACCTTGAACAAATATTTTATGCTCATACATTGCTATTAAAGACCCTAAACTTTGAGGAGTTAATTTATCAATTAGTATCGTGTTGGTTGGTTTATTGCCACTGAAAACTTTAAAGTTTTTTAAAAATTCAAACTCTTTAACACTTAAATCAGTTTGTTTAAGCTCTTCCAGAACTTGTTTTTCAGATTTACCCATCATTAGAGCTTCAGTTTGAGCGAAAAAGTTAGACATTAGTTTGTCATGTTGTTTATTCTCTTTCTTCAAAGGCTTTTTAAAGCCTATAAAATCACAAGGTATTAGTTTGGTCCCTTGATGAATTAGTTGAAAAAAAGCATGTTGAGAATTTGTTCCTGTATCTCCCCAAATTATGTTTCCAGTTTGGTAACTAATATTATTTCCACTACGATCCACACTTTTGCCATTACTTTCCATAATAGCTTGTTGAAGATAAGCAGGTAGTCTGTTTAAATACTGAGTGTACGGGATAACTCCTTCGGTTTCGGCTTTGAAAAAGTTATTATACCAAATACTTAAAAGCGCTAAAACAACTGGAATATTAGAATCAAATTTTGTTGTTTTAAAATGCTCGTCCATTTTATTAGCACCAAGTAATAAATTGCTAAAGTTCTCATAACCAACAGAGAGACTAATAGAGAGTCCTACTGAACTCCATAAAGAAAACCTTCCTCCTACCCAATCGTTCATAGGGAAAACGTTCTCAGGATTAATCCCAAATTCTTTTATTGCTTTTTGATTAGTAGAGACTGCTGCAAAATGCTTAGATACTGAGGATTCTCCAAGCTGTTTTGTTAACCAACTTTTTATTGTGTTAGCGTTTGATAAAGTTTCTTGAGTTGTAAAAGTTTTTGAAACTACAATAAACAAAGTCGTTTCTGGATTCAAATTTTTTATAACCTCAAAAACATGATCTCCGTCAACGTTAGAAACAAAGTGAGTATTTAATTTAGTGCAGTAATGCTTTAAAGCTTCCACAACCATAACCGGCCCTAAATCAGAACCTCCAATACCAATATTAACAACATCAGTAAAGGGTTTTCCTGTTGCCCCTTTTAAGTTGCCATTTAAGATATTATTAGTAAAACTTTTTATTTTTTCTCTTGTTTCAAAAATTGATGGAACTATATCTTTTCCATTAATGTTAATGCTGTCTTTTTTAAATGTTCTTACAGCAGTATGAAGAACAGCTCTATTCTCGGTTTCATTTATTGAATCGCCTCTAAATTGTTTTAATATAGCATCACCTAAATTACATTCATCGGCTAATTCTAAAAGTAGTTCTAAAGTTGTATTATCAGTTAAATTTTTTGATATGTCAATAATAAAATCATCCCAAACCAAATTAAATTTTACTGGACTTTTTCTAGAATCAAGAAGATCCACAATCTTTTTGTTTTTGATACTTTCAAAGTGTTTCAAAAGTTTTTTCCATGATTTTGTTTGGGTTGGATTAATTTTTTTTAAACTCATTTAATTAAGTCTTTAAATTTTGACCAAAGTTAACATTTGATTCGATAGCATCAAGTTGTTTTTTTATTGGCCCCATATATTCTAAATATCTATTTTTTAGTTCTGTTGAAATAGGCTTTGCCTCAGGTAGTTTTTGTTTCAAAGGATCTACTTGCTTTCCATTTTTCCAGAATCTGTAACAAACATGAGGCCCACTTGTATTTCCTGTCATACCAACAGTTCCAATATAATCTCCTTGTTTAACAAACTGACCTACCTTGACGGCCCTTTTATCCATATGAAGGTATTGAGTAGAATAAGTAGCGTTATGTTTAATTTTTACATACTTACCATTTGATCTAGTATAACTAGATTTTGTTACTGTTCCACTGGCTGTAGCTCTAATTGGAGTTCCAATTGGTGCCGCGAAATCAGTTCCTTTGTGTGGTCTTACTCTGTAACCATAATACGCAATCCTTCTTTTTAAATTATATCTAGATGAAATTCTGCTAAACTGAACAGGAGATCTTAAAAATGCTCTTCTTAAATTTTTACCATTTTCATCAAAATATTCGAAAATTCCTCTTTTTGGATCAGTTTCAAATTCAATTGCGTAAAAGGGTTTTCCTCTGTGTTCGAAAAAAGCAGAATGAATTCTGTTCAAACCAACATAAATAGAATCATCTACAAATTTAGCAGAGTAAATTATTTTAAAATTATCCCCTTTTTCAAGTCTAAAAAAATCGATAGTCCAAGCATAAATTTCTGATAATTCGTTAGACAATAAAGGAGAAAGTCTTTTTTCTTCCATAGTTTCAGAGAGTGAACTAGTTATTACACCTTCAGCTTTAAATTCTTTTAATTGAACAGCTTTTGATTTTTTTTCAGCCCAAAGTGAGTCGGTTAAAGAAACAACCACATAGTCAATTAAATTTGGTTGGTAAATAAATACTTGAGGAGTGTTAAGAGAATCTTTTGAAGATAATATTGTATATGGTTTTCCAATATTAATTTTTCTTATATCATAAACTTTTTTAACCTTTTGGACGATGTTATAAATCTGAGGATAGAACAGATTATTATTTTCTAGAATTGTTCCAAAGGAGTCACCACTTTTAACCCTTCCTCTTTTTACATTATAATTATTTAAAGTATAGCCAAATTGGGTAATAATTTTTTCAGGTTTTTTTTCTGCTTTTTGTTCTTCATTTTTATTCTCTTGACATGAAAAAAGAAAAAATATGATAAATAATATTGAGAGAATTCTACTCATTTATGTTGACTTTAAAAGGATGTTTTAAGCCCCTAAACTCTTCTAAATCAGCTTCAATTGAGCCGATTCTTAGTCCGGCTTCAATTTTTATAGGGATTTTGTTTTTGTCATTACTAACCCATAGAGTTAAACTTTCACTATCACCAAAAACTCTTCCAGACTCTATGTATGGCCTAAATTTTAGACAATTAATCTCGCCAAATTTAGTTTTGATATTATCATATCCTAAAAATTTCATTCTAAAGGGGTAATTTTCAGCGTCAAAAAAGATAGTGATTCTTATATAGTCATTGATTTTTAATTTTTTTACATCAAAGTGATTTCTTAAAAAGTAAAAAGTAGAAATTAAATCTTGAACATTTTTTTCAATTTTTACAGTACTTAGTTTAGAGTTTTTTATGTCATTTATATTAGCAACATCTTTTTTATAATCGTAGTATGTTTCCGTATTTTTAGTGTAGCCGCCTTCATAAATATTTCTTGTTGACTTTAAAGGTTTTACTAAAGACTTATTAAAGTAGGTTTCGTAAATATCCTCAACTTTAAAAAAAAATCTTGCTAACCCAGTTGTTCTTCCGATTGCTGTTGCCTTTAAAATTTTTTCATTATTTAAAACTTCCTCACTCAATTCCAGTGTGGCATAGCTTGCATTAAAAAAGCCATAATGAATTCGAAATTTTAAGGATTCTCCTGCTTTAAAAGAATCAAATGATGTGTTGATAAATGGAGCTTTTACACCAACATAACCTTGACCGGAAATTATGAAACAATTTAAAATAATTAAGAGCGCACTAATTTTTTTAAAATTCATTTAAGGACAAAAATAACGATTATTAATTTTTGGAGTTTAAAAACGCTCTTAATTTTTTTGTTTTACTAATGCCAATTTCTTTAATGAGTAGTTCGTCTGAAATTTCGTTTATTTTTTTCAAGGATTTAAACTTTTTTAAAAGTTGAATTTTTGTTTTTTCTCCAATTCCGGGAATTGAATCGAAAGTTGAATTAAGAGCTTGTTTACTTCTTTTTTTCCTATGAAATGAAATAGCAAATCTGTGCGCTTCATTTCTCATTTGTTGAATTACCTTGAGAGTTTCTGATTTTTTGTTCAAATAAAGGGGAACGGGATCGTTAGGATAAAATATCTCTTCTAATCTTTTTGCTATACCAAGAATTGCAATTTTTTTATCCAAATTAAGTTTTTTAAGAGCTTTTATTGAAGAACTTAACTGACCTTTTCCGCCATCTATTACAATTAAGTTAGGCAAATGAGATTTTTCATTAAGAATTCTTTTATATCTTCGAAATACTACTTCTTCCATTGAGGCGTAATCGTCAGGCCCTTCCACGGTTTTTATATTGAACAGCCTGTAGTCTTTTTTAGATGGTTTTGCGTTTTTAAAAACTATACATGAAGCAACAGGGTTTGAGCCTTGAATATTAGAATTATCAAAACACTCAATATGAACAGGATTTTTATTTAATCGTAAATCTGATTTCATTTGATTCATGATTCTGCTAGAGTGTCTTTCCGGATCAACTATTTGAACTTGTTTTAGTTTTTCGAGTTTAAATTGTGTAGCATTTCTTAATGATAAATCTAAAATCTTTTTATTGTCACCAGTTTTAGGATTTATGAATTTAATATCCAAGATATTATCAAAATCAACATTTGCTATAACCATTTTATTTTTTGAAGAGAATTTGTCTCTCAAGTTAAGGATGGACATTAAAAGTATTTCCTTGTCAGATTCATCTAATTTTTTTTTAACCTCAATATTATCAAATCTCACAACTCTTCCATATGCAACCTGAAGATAATTTACATAAGCATAAGTCGCATCTGAAATAATACTAAAAACATCGATACTTTTAAGCTTTGAGTCTACAACCGTGGATTTTGATTGATAATTATTTAAAAGGTCTATTTTTTCCTTTGCCCTTTGGGCTTTTTCAAAATTTAAATTTTCTGAAGCTATGTTCATTTCATTTTTAAAGTAATTTATGGAGCTTGAGATCTTGCCTTTTAAAAAATCTCTAATGTTAGAAATGTAAATTTGATATTCATCTTCAGTTTGCTTTCCTTCACATCCTCCCAAACAATTTCCAATGTGAAATTCGAGACATACTTTGTATTTTTTGTTTTCAATATTTTTAGAAGAAAGATCGAAAGAGCAAGTTCTTAGGGAATATAGATTTGAAAAAATTCCCATTATTGTTCTAACTGTTTTATAATTTGTAAAAGGGCCAAAATATTCAGATCCATCTTTTTCTACTCTTCTGGTTGTTAAAACTCTAGGGAAAGCTTCATTTTTAATTACTATCCATGGATACGTTTTATCGTCTCTGAGTAGGATATTGTATTTGGGTTGAAACTTTTTTATTAAAGTATTCTCTAAAAGAAGAGCATCTGATTCAGAATTGACAACTACATGCTTGATTTCTGCAATATTTTTAACAAGGCTTTTTGTTTTTCTTGAAGATATGGTCCCTCTAAAATAGGACGAGACTCTTTTTTTTAAATTTTTTGCTTTCCCAATATAAATTATCTTACTCTCTTTGTTTAAAAATTGATAGACTCCAGGTTGTGTAGGCATTGTAGAAAGTTCAATTTTTATAGAAGAGCTAATCATATTTCTAAATTAATTCTTTTTAAATTTGTATAAAAAGGATAATATGGAAATGTTTTGGGGAGTCATTATTTGTGATGTTACATTCATTATTTGTGCATATATGATTAATGAAAAAAACGCAGACATGTTACTCGCTGGTTACAACACTATGTCTAAAAAAGAAAAAGAGTCTTTTGATCTAAAGAATTATTTAATTTTTTTTAGAAAATTTTTTGTTAATCTAACAATATACAGTTCACTTATTTTCGTAATGTTTTTTGTTGCTCTCGATGAAATCACAGCATTTATAGCATATTTAGTTTCTGTTCTTGTCCCTATGCCCTTCTTCATATACAAAGGGCTTTATAAATTCAAAATTAAAAAGTAGTGTTGAAGGGAGAGTTAAGGAAAGTTTACAAACTTAAAAGAAGCTCTTTAACAAATACTGAAATACTCAGCTTAGAAATTGCTAATAAAACTCTTGAGATTGATATATGGAATCTTCAAAATTATCATGTTTTTTTTCCTATTGAAAAACACAAAGAGGTTGATAGTAAATTAATAATCCAAATTGCTCAGGGAAAAGATAAAAATGTAATCTTGCCAAAATTAAATTTAGAATCTAAAACTATAGATAGTTTTTTGTTAACAGATTCTACACCACTAAAAACCAATCATTTGGGTATAACGGAACCTTTCAATGGGATTCAAATTAATAACAATCAAATAGATCTTGTTTTTGTTCCTTTACTTGCATTTGATAATTTCGGGCATAGAGTGGGGTACGGAGGAGGATATTATGACAAGTTTTTATCTAAATGTCCGCGTGCAATAAAAGTTGGGCTATCTTATTTTGATCCAATTAATAAAATTGAAGATATAAATAGTAAAGATATTAAGCTTGACTATTGTATTACCCCAAATAAAGTTTATAAGTTTTCTGAATAGATTTTTTTATTAAAGAAAAGCATAATTCCTACTCCGATTGAGATTGAAGTATCAGCTATATTAAATACAGGTTCGAAAAAAGTAAACTCATTTCCTCCAAAATATGGAATCCAATCAGGCCACATCCAGGTAAACATCGGAAATTGAAGCATGTCAACTACATGCCCATGAAAAAAAGATTCATATCCATTTCCTGGGCTGAACTGAGCCACATTGTAATAGCTATCGGTAAAGAAATATCCGTAAAATACTGAATCAATTATGTTGCCAATTGCACCAGCTAAAATTAGGGATAAACTGATTGTTAAAAGCTTGCTAGAACGTTGCTTAACACTATTGTATAGCCAATAAAAAATAAAAGTTACAGCCGCCATTCTGAAAAGAGTTAAAAACAGTTTTCCATCTCTTTCTGAAATAAAAGGCAGGAAATCATTGATAGTTGCTCCCCAGGCCATCCCTTTATTCTCAATAAAAAGTAATTTAAACCATCCCAAATCAAACAATGGTAATTCACCATAAAGAGTAAGAGGAAAATTTAACTTAATATAAACTTTAGAAATTTGATCGACTATTAATATTAGAAAGACAATAATTAAAGATTTATTTAAAGTCATAGTCGGAATATATTAAATAATAGCAGAAGCTATTTTTGCATATTTTTAGCTTCAATGCTTAGTGTAGCATGAGGGACTAGTTCAAGTCTTTTTTTGTTTATTAATTTACCTGTTACCCTGCATACTCCATAGGTTTTATTTTCAATTCTGATCAAAGCTGCCTGTAAGTCTCTTATAAATTTTTCTTGTCTTATCGCAAGTTGAGTATTAGCCTCTTTAGACATTGTTTGAGACCCCTCTTCAAAAGCTTTAAAAGTAGGCGAAGTATCTTCCGTACCATTATCACCATCATTCATATATGCACTTTTAATTAATGCAAGGTCATTTTGAGCTTTTTCAATTTTTCCTTCAATCAAAGATTTAAAATGTTTTAAATCTTTATCAGAATATCTTGTAATTTCCATATCTATTCTATTTTAGTTAAATATAGTTTAGAATTAATATTATCAAATTGTATTTCAACGCCATCCTCAATTGAATCAACAAACTCTAGGCTTTCAGCTAAAGTTTCGTTTAAAATATAATTTTGGTTTTCAAAAATAGCTTTTTCAATTATATTATCCTTCTGAATTTTTAAAATTATTTTATCAGTTACCTGAAGACCAGAGTCTTTTCTCAAAGTTTGTATTTTATTTACTAGTTCACGACAAATACCCTCATTAATTAAACGCTCATTCAATTTAATATCAAGAGCAACCGTTATTCCTTTTTCTGAAGCAACAAGCCAACCCTCTATATCTTCAGAAATAATTTCTAAATCAGTTGGTTCTAAAATTATTTCCTCACCTTCAATATCAATCACAATGGAGTTTCCTAACTCAACTTTTTCAATATCTAAATCATCTAGTTCATTAATATATGCAATTAACTTTGAAAGTTTTTTACCAAGCTTAGGTCCTAAAGTTTTAAAGTTAGGCTTGGCTTTTTTAATTAAAATTCCTGAGGAATTACCAATTAATTCTATCTCTTTAACATTTACCTCAGATTTAATAAGATCAGAAATATCAGAAATTTCTTTCTTTTCTAATTCATTTGAAAAAGGAATCATAACTTTAGATAAAGGTTGTCTAACTTTAATTTTCTCTTTCTTTCTTAAAGATAAAACTAAAGAGCAAATTGTTTGAGCTTTTCTAATTTTGTTCTGAAGGGTTGTATTTATTTCTAAATCATTTGAAACTGGAAAATATTCATGATGAACTGATTCTAATGAGTTTTTTTTAGTACAATTTGTCAAATCCTTATAAAGACGATCCATAAAAAAAGGAGCTATCGGAGAGGATATGATTGAAATTTGAATTAGACATTTATACAAAGTTTGGTATGCGCTAATTTTATCTTGCTCGTAACTACCTTTCCAAAATCTTCTTCTGGAAAGCCTGACATACCAATTACTTAAATAAAGTTGAACGAAGTCAGAAATGGCTCTGGCAGCTTTTGTTGGTTCATAATTTTCATAATGATTATCTACTTCAAAAATCAGTGAATTTAGCTCTGAAATTATCCAGCGATCTAATTCAGGCCTATCAATTAGATTAATTTCTTTTTCTGAATAGTTGAATTTATCTATGTTAGCATAAAGAGCAAAAAATGAGTAAACATTGTAGAGTGTTCCAAAAAACTTTCTTTTGCTTTCTTCTATCCCTTCAATATCAAATTTTAGATTATCCCAAGGATTGGCATTGCTAATCATGTACCATCTAGTTGCATCAGGGCCATAATTTGAAATTGTTTCAAAAGGATCTACCGCATTTCCGAGTCTTTTAGACATTTTTTGTCCGTTTTTGTCTAAAACAAGACCATTAGAAATAACATTTTTATAGGCTACCGAATTAAATACGGTTCCTGCAATTGTGTGAAGTGTGTAAAACCATCCTCTTGTTTGATCAACACCTTCGGCGATATAATCGGCAGGGAAAGCCTCGTTATTTTCAATTTTTGATTTGTTTTCAAAAGGATAATGCCATTGTGCATAGGGCATTGACCCTGAATCAAACCAAACATCGATAAGGTCAGATTCTCTAAACATTTTTTCACCTTCAGGTGAGCAAAGAACAATTTTATCAACTATATTTTTATGAAGATCTATCTTGTTGTAATTAGAACTACTCATATCCTTAGGGTCAAAATCCTTAAAAGGATCCTGTTTCATGTAACCTTTCTCTATTGATTTAGAAATTTCTTTTTTGAGCTCGCTCATTGATCCAATCACTAAAGTCTCTTTAGAGTCAGATGTTTTCCATATTGGAAGAGGTATCCCCCAAAATCTTGATCTTGAAAGATTCCAGTCGTTTGCATTTAAAAGCCAGTTCCCAAACCTACCTTCACCAGTGGATTTTGGTTTCCAATTGATGGTTTTGTTTAAGTCGACTAACTTGTCTTTTTGCTCAGTAACCTTTATAAACCACGAATCCAAAGGGTAATATAAAATTGGCTTGTCTGTTCTCCAGCAATTTGGGTAGCTGTGAACATATTTTTCAACTTTAAATGCACGATTTTCTTCTTTTAATTTGATAGCAATTTCAACATCTACAGATTTTTCAGGAACTTCATTCTTTTCGTAATACTCATTTTTGACATATTTTCCACCTAAAAAACCTAACTCATCTACAAATTTACCTTGTAGATTTACAAGAGGAACCAATTGATTATTTTTATCTAATATTAAAAGTGCAGGTATAGGTGGATTAGCAAGTTTTGCAACTCGTGCATCATCCGCACCAAATGTTGGAGCAGTATGAACAATACCAGTACCGTCTTCAGTTGTTACAAAATCTCCTTCAATTACTCTAAACGCATTTTCTGGATTTTCATGTGGCAAAGGAGACTCATTCCAAATTTGTTCATACTTTATATCAACTAATTCTTTCCCTTTTAAGAACTCATTTACGTAATAAGGGATTTTTTTGTCTTTTTCTGGTTTAAAATCTAAATCAGATATGCTTTTTACTTGTTGAAAGTTGTTTCCAAAAACCTTTGAAACAAGATCTTTAGCTAAAATCACATTTGTAAATTCCTTTGTGTATTGATTAAAAGTTGATATGACAGCATAATCAATTTTTGAGCCAACTGTAAGTGCAGTATTTGAAGGGAGTGTCCATGGAGTAGTTGTCCATGCCAACATAAACAAGTTTTTGTATGGTATTAGAGATTTTGGTAAGGAACTCTCGATTATTTTAAATTGTGCAGTAACTGTTGTATCGCTGACATCCTGGTATGTTCCTGGTTGATTGAGTTCATGAGAACTCAATCCAGTACCAGCCTTTGGAGAATATGGTTGAATAGTGTATCCTTTATAAATAAGTTTTTTATTATAAAGTTCTTTTAATAACCACCAAACAGATTCAATATATTTTGATTCATATGTAATATATGGATCGCTCATATCAACCCAGTAACCCATTTTTCTTGTCAGATCATTCCATACTCCAGTATATTTCATTACAGCCTTTTTACAAGCTTTATTATATTCTTCAATTGAAATTTTCTTACCAATATCTTCCTTTGTAATTCCAAGTTCTTTTTCAACACTAAGCTCAATAGGAAGACCATGCGTATCCCAACCGGCCTTTCTGTTAACTTGAAAGCCTTTTAGAGTTTTGTATCGACAGAAAATATCTTTTATACTACGGGCCATGACATGATGAATTCCGGGCATTCCATTTGCGGAAGGCGGTCCTTCGTAAAAAATAAATTGAGGGGAGTCTTTTCTGAGAGCTATACTTTTTTCAAAAGCTTTATTACTTTCCCAGTCCTCTAGAATTTCAACCGCAAGCTGGGATAAATCCAGTCCATTATATTCTTTAAATTTCATTTCTGATTATCAGATTTTGATAAAAAGCGAAAGTAACTATTTTAGTTCAAATTACAGAACTTAAAAACGATAACTTAAAACAATGTTTAGATTTCGTCCAGGAGCTGATATTCCTGAGGCAAATTCTCTGTAGTGTATGTCAAACAAATTGTCTAAAATTAGCGTAGTTTTAAGGTTTTCAGAAAAGATGTAAGATGAAGATATTTTTAAAACTCCCCAGGAGGGCATTCCATGAAAACCATATTTTAAATCATAAGCTACGGGAGTTTCTTCTAATCCATCTTCACCTCCCAAGCTATATTTGTGGGGAGACTTAGAACCTGAAAATTTGTATGAAATTTCACTTTCAGAATTATCATGACTTAAGTTTAATGTCAATCTTCCAAAAACAGGTGAAATTGATGGTATAAATTGATTTAATTTGGTGTTCTTACCAAAAGTGTAACTAACGTTTCCCTTTAAATACAAGTTCTTTGTAAATGTTTTTCTAAAATCTAATGTTGATCCATAAATATATCCATTTCCTCTGTTAACATTTGCCATAGTTATGACTTCTTCATTGTCAAATAATATGGTTTTAGAGTCACTTGTTGTTACATCATCAATAACTTCAAAAAAATCTCTCATAATATGTTTAGAAATATGAGTGTAGTAAACGTTGAGAGAAAAACCACTTTTTGTTTTATCAGAGAAATTTGTAATTCCAATTTCAGAGTTGTAAGCATATTCAGGTTTAAGTGATGAATTAGGTACAGAAAGAATTCCTTTTTGTTCTCGAATTTTTCCAATATCATCAATATTTGGAGATCTAAAACCGCTTGAAAAGTTTGCATTTAATTTCCATTTATTTTTCGGTCTGTATACAAAACCTATACTAGTTGTTAAAGAAGAATTAGTGGTCGTAACATCATTTAGTTTGGCTTTAATAATTTCGTTGTCATCCCACTTTGCTTCAAGGTGTGTGTTTGTATACCTCATTCCTATATTAATGTTGGAATTTTGTGATATATCTTTTCTTATTTCATAGTACATAGCTGATGTATTATAAGATCCTTTTGCACTTGGATATCTTGTTGGCGTTTCAAAAATTTTATTAGTTTCACTTAAAATCATATCTGATAACACAATGAAGTTTTGTTGATAAGCATCAGAATAAACATTATTTGCAGCAAATTCAAATCCATAAGCTATCGAGGAATTATTAGAAAGAATTTTTTGTAAATCTATGTTTAACGAAAAAATGTCTAATTTTTCTAGTTGATTTGTCCTTAAAAGTTGATTAAACTTCCTTGCATGACGTGATTCTTTTATTTTTTGATAAGCGAACACAATTTTTCTACTATCACTAAGCGTATATTTTCTAGAAGATTTAATTTGAATCGAAGCCAGGGTTCTGTCCTGCGGTCCATAATACCATTCAGCGAATTTATAAGATTGCTCGTTCATTTCATTTAACTTATCATATCTATTTATTTTTGAAGATTTTGATTTTTGAAAATTTAAAACCATGTTTGAAAACTCTGAAATTTTAAAATTAAATTTTTGTAAGAAATCAAATTGATCATAGCCAGTATGTTTCTGAACTTTTGGGTCATTATTTGAAATACTTGACTCATTAAATCTTTCAGGGTCGAGATAATGATTGTCCAATCCCCATGACTTAAAACCATGATTTCTATTGGATCCCATGATTATATCTCCAAACCTAGAAAAAGAAAAATTTGTGTAGCTAGCCCATCTTTTTGAACTATGTTCAATATCAAAATTCTGAACACTATTCTTTAGTCTTGTGTTGTATGAAGACAGTCCATTTACAATCCATTTTTCTGTATTATTCAATCTTGGAGTTTTGGTAAAATAATGAATAACCCCACCAAGAGCATCTGATCCGTAACCTACAGATGATGGCCCAAAAATAATCTCGGTTCTTTCCAGACTGTAAGGGCTTATTGTAATAGAGTTTTGTAGGTGGCCAGATCTGTAAATTGCATTGTTCATTCTTACGCCATCAATAACTAACAAAATTCTATTTGCTTCAAATCCTCTTATTGATGGACTTCCACCACCACCTTGAGATTTTTGGACCCTGATTCCACTTGTATAGGTTAGTAAATCGGCTGAAGTTTGAGGATTATTTAGCATTAATTCATCTGAAGTAAGTACAGAGACTTTTTTCGAAATTTTTTCTTTACTTTCTTTAGTTCTAGCTACGGAAAGAACAACTTCGTTTAGAGCATGAGCGGCTGGTTGCAAGCTAACTATTGAACCTTTTATAGATTTTTTCTGAGTTATTAAATTTTTATAAGAGATATGTCCAAATACCAAAGAATCATTTGAACTAAATGAGCTTAAATCTACTTCACCGTTTACATTAGAAATAACAGACTTTAAGTTTTGTTTGCTAAAAACAGTGGCATTAACAATTTTATTTCCGTTATCAGCATCAATTATAAAAACTTTTTGAGAGAAACAAAAGTTTGTAAAAATTAAAAAAAAGAGAAGATGAGAAAGCTTATTGAAATAACTCATAAAGTATGTTTATAGACTTTGGCCTATTAAAGCCTGGGATGTGAATTTGCATGTATTTAATTAAAAACTCAATTAATTCTCTTCTTTTAGTTATTGAATTTATCTCGATCAATACATCATCAAATTCTGTGCCCAAAAAGGATTTAAAATATTGAACTAATTTACCATTTATGCAAAATTCACTGTGATCATATTCACAAAAAACACCTTCAATCATATTAAAGGCATCTAATTTATTATCTGATTTTTCAGGAAGTATTCCTAAAAAAGGCAAAAGTTTTACTAAAAAATGGATGTGAAAATTGCTAAAATTATTTGAACTGTCAAGCCAAATCATCGAATTTTTAATAAAATTAAATAATTCGATATTCGCCTCCTCTTCCTTAATAGTTTTTGATAATATTTCTGATAAAAAAAGTACCATTGAATTTTTATAAACATCCAAATGAATTGTTTTATACGCCCTACCGATTTTTGCTGATCTAATTATTTCTAAATTTCCTCTGTTTTTATGGTTTGCATCTATCTCTAAAATTGTTAAAGGTTGAAATAATCCAATGTTTAGAGATTTTTTTTTAGGAGACCTAATGCCTTTTAATAGATAGGATTTTATTCCATCAGATTTCGTATAACATTTTACAATTATACTAGTTTCAGAATACTTAACGTAGTTTAAGGAAATAGATTCTGTTGATACAAGCATTTAAACTACACCTTGAGCTAACATTGCATCAGCTACTTTTATAAATCCAGCAATATTGGCACCCTTTTCATAATCAACCCAACCCTTTTCCTCACCATGAATTAAACAGGATTTATGAATATCGTTCATAATTTCTTTAAGTTTTGAGTCAACTTCGTCCCTGGACCAACTATATCTCAATGAATTTTGAGCCATTTCTAGCCCCGAGACTGCAACACCACCGGCATTGGAAGCTTTTCCAGGAGCATATAAAATTTTATTGAATTTAAAAATCTTTATCGCTTCTGGTGTACAAGGCATGTTAGCTCCCTCACTTACACAAATACAACCATTTTTGATCAGATAACTTGCATCTTGTTCATTTAATTCATTTTGAGTTGCACAAGGAAGAGCAATATCACAAGGAATTTCCCAGGGTGTTTTATTTTTTAAAAACTTAGCTGTTGGATATTTCTTTATATATTCACTTATTCTTCCTCTTTTATTATTTTTTAAGTCCATTATAAAAGCTAACTTTTCTTCATCTATACCATCATTGTCAAAAATTGTCCCTGAGGAATCTGACATTGAAACAACTTTAGCAGAAAGCTGAATACATTTTTCAGCAGCATATTGTGCAACATTTCCTGACCCCGAAATAGTAACGGTTTTTCCAGAAATTGAATCATCAACATGTTTAAGCATGTTCTCTGCAAAATAAACTGTGCCATAGCCAGTTGCTTCAGGCCTAATTAAAGACCCTCCCCAAGACAATCCTTTTCCTGTGAGAACCCCTGTAAATTCTTTTTTAAGTTTTTTGTATTGCCCAAACATGTATCCAATTTCTCTTCCTCCCACACCTATATCTCCGGCTGGAATATCAGTATTAGGACCTATATAGCGGTATAGCTCAGTCATAAAACTTTGACAAAATCTCATAATCTCCCCATCGCTTTTACCTTTTGGATCAAAATCAGATCCACCTTTACCTGCCCCCATTGGGAGGGTTGTTAAACTGTTTTTAAAAACCTGCTCTAAAGCTAAAAATTTTAATATACTTAAGTTAACCGTTGGGTGAAACCTTAACCCGCCTTTGTAAGGGCCAATTGCCGAATTCATTTGAACTCTATAACCACGATTGACTTGAATTTCCCCTTTATCATCAACCCAGTTAACTCTGAACATAAGAACTCTCTCTGGCTCAACCATTCTCATTAGAATATTTTTACCGTGATATATGTCTTTAGAAACAATGTATGGAAGAACGTTTTCAGAAATTTCTCTAACAGCTTGCATAAACTCAGGTTCATTTGAGTTTTTTCTGTTAATTTCTGCTATAAAGTTTTCAATAATTTTTTTCATAATAAAAACAATTATTAAATGATAGAATATGTATCTAAGTTAATCAAATAATTTTTAGAACTAATTGATGGCTTGATTTAAGTCTTGGATTAAATCTTCAGAATCTTCAATCCCTACACTTAGTCTAATCAATGAATCAACAACACCAGTTCTTTCTCTTTCTAACTTAGGAATAGAAGCATGTGTCATTGAAGCCGGATGACCCGCTAAACTTTCAACCCCACCAAGAGATTCAGCAAGAGTAAAAATCTTTAAAGATTCAATGATTTTAATTGATTTTTCATAATCATTTCCTTTTGTAGTAAAAGAAATCATGGCACCGAAATCTTTCATTTGATCTATTGCAATATTATGATTTGTATGAGATTTTAGACCAGGCCAATAAACTTTCTCAATTTTAGGGTGAACATTTAGAAAATTAGCAACAGTATGAGCATTTTCGCAATGCCTTTGCATTCTTACATGCAAGGTTTTTATTCCTCTTAAAGTTAAAAAACTGTCCATAGGACCGCATACAGCACCACTGGCATTTTGGATGAAATAAAGTTTTTCGGAAAGTTCTTTATTATCTACTACCAGTGCACCTAGTACTACGTCACTGTGTCCAGCAAGATATTTTGTAGCTGAATGCATTACAATGTCTGCCCCTAATTTTAAAGGCTGTTGAAGGTATGGAGTTGCAAAAGTATTATCTACACCTAATAAAATTTCATGTTTTTTCGTAATCAAACTTAAAGCAGAAATATCTACCACGTTCATCATGGGATTTGTAGGCGTTTCAACCCAAATTAATTTAGTTTTTTGATTTATAAGTTTTTCAACATTGCTTAAATCTTGCATATTTATAAAATGAAAAACTAACCCGTATTTTTCAAAAATTTTGGTAAACAGTCTGTATGATCCGCCATAAAGATCATTAGTCGAAATTACTTCATCACCAGGCTTAAGTAATTTCAGAACAGCATCGATAGCAGCAAGTCCTGAACCGAAAGCAAGACCATATTTCCCATTTTCAATACTTGCGAGTGAGTTTTCTAAAGCTGTTCTAGTGGGATTGTGAGTTCTACTGTATTCAAAACCTTTATGGGTTCCAGGACTTTTTTGAGCATAAGTTGATGTCTGGTATATAGGTGGCATAACAGCATTGTATCCTTTTTCCAAAATCTGGCCTCCATGAATAGTTTTTGTATTGAATTTCATTTTATCTTAATTGTTTTATCAAAGATATATTATACATTAAAGTTTTTGTTGGAAATTCTACAAAAACTGTTCAAGAGTTTGAAATTGAACTCTCTAAAAGTTAGTTTAATCTAAATTTCTTTTTTAAAAAATCATTAATACTTAATTTTAAATAAAATAATGTAATGAAAGTTTTAAAATTATCAATTCTTCTTTTAATGTTTATTTTATCAGGATGTGGAAATTCAACAAAACCTGAAGAAAAGTCAATTTATAAAAGAACAAAAACTGAAAAAAAAGAGATCAGGCAGTCTACCAATATTACGCCTGTAGATTTAAATAATAAAGGATTAGGACCAATTAAAGATTATATTTTTGAAACAGAAATTAACCAAACCCTTGCTTCTGAGGGCAAACAAATTTTTAATGCCAAATGTACTGCTTGTCATAATGCCAATAGAAGATTAATAGGTCCAGCAATGAAAGGAATATATGATAGGAGGAGTCCGGAATGGGTAATGAACATTATGCTAAATCCTGATCAAATGCTCAAAGAGGATCCAATTGCTATCGCTTTATTAAAAGAATACAATAACATCATAATGATAAATCAAAATCTTACAGTTGAAGAGGCTGAAAAACTTGCCGAATATTTTAGAACACTTTAGTTATGAAGAATCTTTTGTGCTTTTTATTTTTCATTGGTTACCATGTTATCTATTCTCAAAGTAAATTGACTGAAGTTTGGGAGCCTGTCCCCAATGAAGTAAATTCTTTTTCTGATTCCTCACCCCCAAGTGATGCAATTGTTTTGTTTGACGGTTCTGACTTTTCAAAGTGGGAAACATGGGGCAACAAAGAACCAGGATGGATAATAAATGAAGATGGTTCTATGACAGTTGTAAACGGTAAAGGGTCAATTTTTACTAAAGAATCTTTTGGATCTGTACAGTTACACATAGAATGGCGTACAGGCACACAATATTTAGAAAAGCATAATGATCAAAGCAGATCCAATAGTGGAGTATTTTTACAGAAAAATTATGAAATACAAATTTTAGACAGTTATAAAAACCCAACATATGTAAACGGGCAAGCGGGTTCTGTTTACAAACAACATATTCCTCTTGTTAATGTTTCTAGAAAGCCTGGCGATTGGCAATCATACGATATAATTTTTACTGCTCCAAAATTTAAAAATAAAGAACTTGAAAAACCTGGTTTCTTTACTGTTTTTCACAATGGAGTTCTAATTCAAAACCATGTTGAAATTAAAGGAACTACTACAAATGTTGGAAAACCAAGATACTCTGCTCACGGAGACGCTCCCATAATGTTACAAGATCATTGTTGTATTCCACTAAGCTTTAGAAATATATGGGTAAGGAAATTAGAGTAAGCCCTACTTTTTTGTAAATTTGCATTCATGTTACAATCAATGACCGGATTCGGAAAATCTGCTTATAATTCTGAATTGGGCGAAATCACGATTGAAATAAAATCCTTAAATAGCAAGAATTTAGATATCAGCTTCAATATTCATCCTTTTTTTAAATCTATTGAAAATGAATTAAGATCTTTTTTGTCTTCAGTTTTTTATAGAGGTAAAATAGAATTTAAAATATCACTTTCTTCAGAAGAATCTTTTGCAAAAATTAATAAAAATATTATAAAAGAATATATAAACGAACTTAATTCTGTTGTAAAGGCTGATGAGAGAGAACTTTTAAAAATTGCTGTAAAACTTCCAGACGCTTTTTCTAAACAAAATTCAGAAATTAGTTCCTCTGATAAAAAACAATTGATAAATAAAATTGAAAAGGCATCTGAAGAAGTGATTGATTTTAGAAAAAAAGAAGGTAAGGTTTTAGAAATCGATCTCTTAAATCAGCTACTAGTAATAAAAAATAATCTTGATGAAGTCATCTTATTAGCTCCAAAAAGAATAGAATCCACAAAAAATAGACTTAGAAAAAGTTTAAAGGATTTAGAAATAGAGTTGAATATGGATCGATTTGAGCAAGAGTTAATTTATTATTTAGAAAAATATGATATTAATGAAGAAATAGTGAGACTTGAGAGTCACCTAGATTTTTTTAAAAAAGAAATTACATCCGTTGATGCTCAAAAAGGAAAAAAACTTGGGTTTATAAGTCAAGAAATTGGTAGAGAAATTAATACCATTGGATCAAAAGCGAATTATTCAACTATTCAGGTGCATGTAGTTGAAATGAAAAACAGTCTTGAAAAAATTAAAGAACAACTATTAAATGTTTTATGAAAAATTTTGGTAAATGTATCATTTTTTCAGCCCCATCTGGAAGCGGGAAAACAACTTTAGTTAAAGATTTATTGCATAAAGCTGATCTTAATTTAAGCTTTTCTGTCTCTGCAACTACCAGAAATAAAAGAACTGGAGAAGTTGACGGAAAAGATTATTTTTTTAAATCAAAAAAAGAATTTAACAAATTAATAAAAAATGATTTATTACTTGAGTACGAGGAAGTTTATAAAGATATTTTTTATGGAACTTTAAAAGAAGAAGTATACAAATTATTAAAAATTCAGAATGTGATTTTTGATATTGATGTGGTTGGAGGAATTAAGTTAAAAAATTTTTTTAAAGATGATGCTTTGTCAGTTTTTGTTAAACCGCCAAGCATTGATATACTAAGACAAAGATTAGTATCAAGAGACTCAGATTCGTTAAAATCAATTCAGTCAAGAGTTTTAAAAGCAGAATTAGAAATTTTAAGAGAACCCGAGTTTGATTTAACTTTAACAAATGATAATTTGGAAGTTGCAAAAAAGGAGTCTTATGATATTGTCAAAAATTTTTTGATTAATGGATAAAAGTATTGGTTTGTTTTTCGGAACTTTTGATCCTTTACATAATGGACACGTTTCAATTGCGA
>Ga0255758_10002017_pt1 | contig 19529 bp, 17 predicted proteins | sample 011ome_24_FD_179958 | JGI IMG/M metagenome (GOLD analysis project Ga0255758, IMG submission 179958) | Coastal salt marsh microbial communities from the Groves Creek Marsh, Skidaway Island, Georgia - 011513CT metaG (version 2) | ecosystem: Environmental > Aquatic > Marine > Intertidal zone >...
AAATCCTCTGAATCCATTAATAGTAAATTATCTTTTTTCGATGAAAGTCCGAATCCAAGAGGAGTATTCAAGACCTGCCCAGAAACCATCAACGCCATCTCTTTATAATTAGCCGACAAAAGCAAGTAACCATTGGATTCTATACTTGAGGAGTCAGGAAAAATAAATTCATTACTACCCGAAACGACTTTCCAGCCTGACAAATCGACCATAGCATTTGATGTATTATAAAACTCAATCCAATCTCCTTGAATAGCCGTTGAATCTTGATGCGTACTTATCTCATTCAGCACTACAACCGAAGAATATTGACTTAATTTTCTTTTCTGAAATATTGGGTGCAGAACTGCACTCTCTGTTAGAAAAAGCTTTGTTGTTGCAACTGAATCGAATTCATGCCATTTTAAAAACTCATACCCATATTTTGCTTTAGCCTCAACAGATGGAGCAGCATCTTTAAAATATACACCTTCAAATGATATATCTACTCGGATAGAATTTATTTGAACATATCCCGCTTTAGGGTCTTGATTTTGAATAGAAACAATGATTGTATCTGATAAGTCAAATCTATCCATTAGATGCTGACGCACATAGTAAGGGCGATTAGAAGCATAATCCTTCATCTTTTGAACATTTCTTTCCCACCTTTCGATATTTGAACTCCTCCATTTTTGAAAGTGATATGGCATCTCGTCTTTCAACATATTTTGAATAGAATCGATTTTAAAATTGACAGTTTTAGCTGAAAAAAGCGTATTTAAATGATCTGCAAAACGGTTTATATATACGTTTTTTATACTATCATTTTCCAACAAATTGCGAATAATTAAGGTTGACCAAGCAGGGTCTGGCCAAGCTTCATTATGCTTTATGGTCATTTTATTAAGCGTATTTCTTTTGTAGGATGTTTTGCCTGAAATGCCAAAACTAATATCGGTATCAAATAAAATCCAGCGCCATCTTCCGTCGGGAGTTTGTGGCCGCCAAAATCGAATATTTCCGCCTGCATCTCTATTACCAACATATACTTCTGTGATATTATAATTAATGAAGTTATCTATCTCCATCAAAGTATTAAGATGCAGTATTTCGGCAGTATCCTTAAAATCCGTTTTATTAATATACTTTTTCATTTTCAGGTAATGATCCCTTTTCCCCGCCAACAAATCATTGCGATGTTTCATTATATCGACACTATCAGGGTTTGCTCCAGCATTGCTTTTTAGATAATATTCATTTATCTTCTCGCGAACATTATGAATGCCCCAATAACTCCCATTTATAAACACCACTGCAGGACGATATGCCTGGATACCGACATCTAAAGGCTCGATTAAGTTCGTTAATAACGCATCTCTAAATTGTGTGTTGTTAAAGTCACTTCCAGAGTTTCGTAGCACAAAAGACTTATATTTTTTAATCTCCTTATTTGGAAATATTGGATATTTGATTGTTTTCTTCTCGTACTTTTTTCGAGAAATTATGGCCAAAGACTTCATAGGTAAACCTTTACTAAAACCTCCAAATATTCTAACTCCTACTCGCTGATTGAAACCTAGCTCTCCAGTTGGCTCATAAAACTCAATATTGATTCTTCGCTCCCAACCTTTCCAAAAATTGGCTCTTTTGTATGGAGGAACTGAATCTGCACAGCAACCCTTCACATAAATACCGCGATCAAAACTAAAAAAATCGTCGGGGTTTCCAGTAATCGAAATTACTGCCATATTGTATTCCCTGCCTATTAAATATGTTTGCGTAACGATTTTTCCTGGCTTTCCATTTTTATAAGCAACCGCTCTTATGGGTGTAGTTTTATCTAAATTTATGGTATCCGAATATCTTTTAGAACTGCTTGATGGTATCTTTCCATTGGTTGTATAATATATCTTTTCTCCCAAAGTAGATAACTCCAATTGAATAGACTCTTGATAAATACCTCCGGAGATTGAGAAAAAAACGGTATTAGAATCTAAATCCTGAGAAGAGATATTCCCGGTAAATAACCCAAAAAGCAATATTAATAAAACAACTCTCATCAATTAACCGTAAAGTTGATTTTTTTATTCATTGAAAAACTAAGATGAAACCCTAGTTTTTCAATGCCAAATGTTAATACATTAGAAAAATACCAACTACTTTAGAATTGATCTCCCTACTTTTATTATCTGTTATCATTTATCCTTTTTTCGTTATTAAATGAAGAGATAATTAACGTGCTTCAATCAATTGTTGATATCTATATTTTGATATAAATCTATAAATATGTACATTTATAAAAGCATTCATCAAGGCGAGTTCTTGTTTGAAGCAGGTAGAAATACCGACCCGTATAGCACAGTTTTTAAACTTAACAAATTAGAAATTGGGGGTTAATTGTTTCGCCTATGGCGTGCCACTATCATTTTGCTGATTGGGTGGATTACAGAACCGAAATTGCGTCCTCAACCATGTTGAACTTGAGGTTTAACAACATAAAGACTATACGGGTTTTTATTTATCTTTCCGGATACTTCTGTAATAGGTATGCATCCGATAAACTCCAAGCAATATCAATAATGGAGCACCAATTAAAATTTCTTTATCCTTTACTGGATGTTCATAAGTAGATTCTGCAGTTAATGCGTAAATAATCAAAACAATACCCGCTGCAATTGTAAAAACACCTATGTATAATCTAGATTTTTGATCCATTCTAGTAAGCTAATAATTTTCCTATTGTAGTTGCAACTTTCTCCCCATTAGGCAGCAATGTAAACTCCAAGGTAGAGTTTAATGGGATTGCAGGAGTATCAACCGAACCAACTATTTCAATGGGTGCATCTAAACTCTTAAAACATGTCTTTTGAATCCGCGCCATTAAACCCAAAGAGAAACCTGCCTCCACTGATTCTTCTGTTACGACCATTATTTTACCGTGTTTGCGAGCTGCGGCATACATTGCATCTTCATCCAATGGATTTAAGGTTCGTAAATCAATAATTTCTACCTGCCCTTTAAATTTTTTTTCTGCCTCTAACGACCAATACACACCTCTACCGTAGGTAATAATAGCCAGAGATTCACCGTTTTTGATTTTTTCAGGATTAGCTTCTAAAACGGTTCGAGCTTTTCCAAATGGAATGACATAATCCTCATCAGGCTCAACTGTCATTGCTCCTTCTGTTCCTTTTATTTTGCTCCAATACAAACCTTTATGCTCCAATATAACAATTGGATTTGGATCGTAATATGCTGACTTTAACAAACCTTTTAAATCTGCTCCAGTGGAAGGATAAGCCACTTTTACCCCTCTTATTTGTGTCACAACAGACTCTACACTTGAAGAATGATAAGGACCACCTGAACCATAAGCCCCTATCGGGACACGTAGAATCATACTAACAGGCCATTTACCATTGGATAAATAATAAGAACGACTTACCTCTGTAAAAAGCTGATTGAGTCCAGGCCAAATATAATCTGCAAATTGCACCTCTACAATTGGTTTTAATCCCGCAACCGACATTCCGACCGTACTTCCAATAATAAAAGCTTCTTGAATCGGAGTATTAAACACTCTGTCATCTCCAAAAGTTTCAGCCAAAGTTGCAGCCTCTCTGAAAACACCACCTAATCTTCCACCTACGTCTTGTCCATACAACAAGCACTCTGGATGCTTCTTCATTAGCTCTCGAATAGCAAACAAAGCTGAATCTACCATTACGGTTTTTTCTTTTCCTGCCGGACTCCTTACTCCCTTCTCTTTTAAAATAGGAGTTGGAGCAAAAATATGATTCGTTAAATCTTCTGGTTTAGGATCTTCTTCAGACAAAGATCTTTGATAATCAGCTTCTACCAAATTCTTTGCTTCCGCCAATATTTTTTCTAATTCTTTTTGTTCAATTCCTCTCTCCAATAACTCTTTTTGCAATTTTGGAAATGGATCTTCTTTAACAACCTCCTTCAAATCATCGCGATACCATTCCATACGAACACCTGAAGTATGGTGATTTAACAAAGGAACTTTTGCATGAACAATGAATGGACGTCGTTCTTTACGAACAATTGCTATAACATCATTTAACGCGTTATAACATTCGGAAAAATTCGTTCCATCCAGCGAACGAACTTCAATTCCTTTGAACCCTTTAGCATATTCTGAAATATCTTGCGCTCGAATTTCATCAGCCTTAGCAGAAATATCCCATTCATTATCTTGAACGAAATATATAATTGGCATTTGCTTTAAAGCAGCCATTTGAAAAGCTTCCGATACTTCACCCTCTGTACAAGAAGCATCTCCTAATGAACAAACGACCACAGGCTTTTCAGCATCTGATTTATAAGCAGCAAGACCTGTCAATTCCTTATATTGAATACCCATTGCAATCCCTGTAGTGGGAATTGCTTGCATTCCTGTAGCAGAACTTTGATGTGGTATTTTAGGCATATCCTCCCGGTTCAAACTAGGATGAGAATAATAAGTTCTTCCTCCTGAAAATATATCTGATCTTTTTGCTAAAACCTGAAGCATCAGTTCAAAAGGAGTAATTCCCATTCCGAGGAGAATTGAATCATCTCTGTAATAGGGAGAAACATAATCCTGTGGCTTTAACTGCATACTTAAAGCCAGCTGAACAGCCTCGTGCCCTCTTGATGTTGCATGAACATATTTTGCTGTGATGGCTTTGTTTTCTTCGTATAATTCTGTCAAAGACTTGGCAACACACATCTTTTGATAAGCTACTAATAAAATAGCTTCATCTACTTTTCCGTTAAGGGTTGTTTTATTGTCTTTCGCTACAGTTGGCATACTTTATTTCAGTAAATATTGTTTATCCTTATTGTATCTATTGCAATATAGTAAAAATTACAATTTAACTTTTGATTTTTCGACAAAATAAGAAATATTATTTTTAAAAGTAAGAAGGTTAAACATCATCTTCGCCTGTATAAAACATTTTATTAAAATTGACAAAGTACAATTTATCCGTTGCTCTAGTTACAGCCGTGTAAAGCCACCTCATATATTCCTTATCCAACATTTCTTCTATTAAATATCCTTGATCTATGAATACAGCTGGCCATTGCCCTCCTTGCGACTTATGACATGTAACAGCATACGAGAACTTAACCTGTAAGGCATTCATATGAGGAGATTTCATAATTAATTCATACCGTTTTTTCCTACTTCTGACATCCATAAAGTCCTCTTCAATTGCAAAGAAGAGATCTTTCATTCGCTGTCGTGGTAAATTAGGCCCTTCCACAGCAATTGTTTCCAATAAAATTTTACAATCTAACTCGCTCTCGTCTTTTGCGTCCAAAAACCGAATCGTCACATCCGCAAATCGAAATCCATAGAGCTCTTGGTAACGATTTACGCGCAATATCTTTACAATATCTCCATTTGCTATGAAGCCCATTTTTGAATTGGCATCTAACCAATGATAGTTGTTTTTCACAACCATCATTAAATCACCCGAGGTTAGTTCGTCCTCCATCCACAAAACCCTATTCCTGACCTGTTGATTGAATAAATTTGCCCGCTTATTAGAACGACAAATAACCATTGTCCCTTCTATTCCATATTTACTTACGCAGCTTTCTAGTTCATCTTGCAATTCCATTCCTGAAATACGGAAAGTGTCGGGAAAATCTGGATTTATCTTTAATTCGTAATTATTTTCTTTCTCTATCTGTGTCCTTAAATTGGTTGCATTAAATAATATCCCTGATTCTTTTTCTTGCCGAACAACTTCTTTTAATTCTGACAAAATAAATGGGACATGAAACCTATCTTCCAAGTAAACTGGATCTAAAGCTGGACTTATTGCCAAACCAAAAGGTGGTAATTGCGCATAATCTCCAACAAAAATAAGTTTGCAGTTTTTGCCATTGTATATATATCTAAATAAATCTGTCAATAAATTTCGCTGTTCAAATATTCCATTTGAAATACCTGCATCTGAACTAACCATTGAAGCTTCATCTACTATAAAAACTGTATTTGTATGCAAGTTCTTTCCAAGAGTAAATCGCATAACACCATCAAAATCCTCTTGAAAATATATTTTTTTATGAATTGTTAACGCCTCTTTGTATGCATACGCAGACATTACTTTTGCTGCCCTACCCGTTGGTGCAATCAAAACAGATTTTAACTTCACACTTTCCAATGCTTTAACTAAAGCACCCATCAAGCTCGTTTTACCGGTCCCGGCATATCCTTGAAGCACAAAACCTTCTTGAGAATTTGGATTCAAAACAAACTCACACAATTTTTTAATCGCCTTTTTTTGATCTTTCGTTGGTGGATAAACCAGCTCTCTCTCAAATATGTACACTAATTCTTTCGTAGCAAGTTCTATTATTTAGCTGTATGTGTAAAGGTAAAGAATCTTAAGATCTTTTGTAATAAATATAATCCGTTCTCGTTAATTTTCGTCCACTCAATAGAATAAACTGCTACAGGCTATTAACTTTTGAAAAAAATATTAGCTTTGTATCGCAAGTAGATTTAAACAAAGAAAAGAAATATCACATGTTAGACAAATTTGGATTAATCGCAAAAAAATTCTTATTTCCAATTATAATTATAGTTGCCGGACTACTCATAGTAATTAAAGGAGCTTCAGCTGATGCTGAAACAAACATAATGCAAACCAGTGGCTTTCTTTATGGTGGCCTAGCTATCTTACTAATGGGAGTAATTACTTTTCTCTATATTTTAGAAATCATCAATCGAATCGTTCATCTAATACTGATGGTAATTCTTTTTTGCTCTACTCTAGGATTAGGCATTATGACGATCAACTCTGTAAATGATACCATTGCTGAAATGGATCTTAAAGAGAAAACGGATAACTTCATTAAACAAGGCCTCTCAGATATTAGAGATATTCAGGTGGAATATAAAAAGAAATATGGTGTATACACATCTTCCTTTACTGTTTTGAAAAACTTTTTACTCAAAGATTCTATAATGGATATTTTAAGAAGTAACGGAGATGACTATCCAAATGGCATGCCGGACGGAAGAGTTTCTATGGAGCATGGGATATTATTAGGCTATGACCCGATTCGAGATGATGCACTTTATGAAAGTTATGATGAAGCAGAGGCGCTTAAAGTCGGAATATTTATCAACGATACAATCTGGAGGGACGTTATGGGCGTTATTTTTGATAATGAAACTGCGCTTAAAAAGGAAAGAAAATTTGTGTTTGAAGTAAACAACTTAAGTAACGTTCCATTAAGCGATTCAAGTAAATTTTTGATGTTTGCAGATACGTTGGATGGAGGAACGCCTGTTTTCTTGGTTAAAGACCCATATCCTTACGACCCATTCAACACAAAAGATACCTTAATGATGGGATCGATGACAGAATCTAAAAACACAGGAAACTGGGGAGAAAAATAGGCACTTTCTTCAGATTTCTCGAAAAATCGAAAAGGAATTCCCTTACTTTTTATGCTATTAACTACTGAAAATTTCAAAAACAAAAATAAAGCAGAATTCACGCTAAAAATTATTGTTCTTGATTCGGAAATAGTAGCCTTCGCAATTAACGCCAACTCCAAACAAATAGAAGCTTTTGATAAGGTTGCGTCCATTGCAGATATCGCGTTCAACCAATTTACATTTTCCGATGTTCAGGTCATTATTATAGACAATCAATTTACGTTAATTCCAGAAAGTATTTTTAATGAAGAAAAAGCTGCTTCTTATTTAAATTTCAGCACCGAAACCCTAGAAGATTGCTCGATTGTTATCTCTAAAAACAAGCCGTTCTCGTTGAATACCATTTGGTATTTGAAAAACGATTTGAAAAAGAATATTATTCAATATTGGCCGGGGAGTACTTTTACCCACTTAATTGCATCTAAGCTTGAAAACATAAGTGAAAACCAAGAGAACCATACATTATTTGTTGATGCACTGAAAGGATGTCTTTGCATCCTGTTATTCACAAACCAAGAACTCCAAATTGCGAATCAATTTGATACAAACGGAGATGAAGATGCGCTTTACTATTTACTACTGACCCTGGAACAATTAAAATTAAAAGAGGAAAACCTTCAAGTAATATTATCCGGCACTGCTTCTTTTAAAACAAAAATGGATAAATACTTCAATAATATAATACTCCCTCCATCATATGAATGTGAATTAAACATTACTGAAGAGGACAAAGTAATTTGCTCAATTATATGAGAATTATCAGGGGAACATATAAAGGACATAGATTAACTGCTCCAAAAAGCATAAAAGCTAGACCAACAACAGACTTTGCAAAAGAAGGTCTTTTTAATATTCTTGAAAATAAAATAAATATTATTGACGCTTCTGTTTTAGATTTATTTACGGGAACAGGAAACCTTTCATTTGAATTTACATCGCGAGGGGCAAAATCTTCTATCGCTGTAGACATTTCCAATATATCAGTAAGGTTTGTGAACGAACAAGCTAAGAAATGGAAACTACCGATAAAAGCATTCAAGAACAATGTATTTAAATTTTTAGCAAAACCCGTTGGAACGTTTGATATTGTTTTTGCTGATCCTCCATACGCACTTGATGGTATTGCTAAAATTCCAGATTTAGTGTTGCAAAGTACACTGCTATCTAAAGACGGTTTATTAATCGTTGAACACGGTAAAGAAACTGATTTTAAGGATCACCCCAATCTAGTTGATTTTCGAAACTACAGCAAAGTGAACTTTTCTTTTTTTAAGCACCTTGTTGATTAATTTAGTAACTTCATAAAAAAATACATTATGGAACGTATCGCTGTATTTCCTGGTTCATTTGACCCATTAACAAAGGGGCATGAATCTATTGTAAAACGAGCAATTCCATTGTTTGATAAAATAATAATTTCTATTGGAATAAACGCTGAAAAAAATGCAATGTTCGACATAGAACAACGAAAGTCCTGGATTAAAAACACTTTTATTGACGACTCAACAATAGAGGTTACAACTTACACTGGACTTACAGTTGATTTTTGCAAATCACAAAACGCCCATTTTATACTAAGAGGACTTCGCTCCAATGCTGACTTTACGTATGAAAATGGAATTGCTCAAATGAACAAATCATTAATAACTAATATAGAAACCGTTTTCTTGGTTACCGAGCCTGAATTCAGTCACATTTCTTCAACTATTGTTCGAGATATTATCCGAAATAATGGAAACGTGGAGCAATTTTTGCCTAATGCAGTAACTCTATAAAGCGACTTTGGTTATACAAAAACAAAATTTGTAATTCGAATTTATGAAATACGTAGTATTTTCTTTATTGGTATTTAGCAATATCTTTTTTTATGGACAGGTATCTATAGATGGGAATGCTCCCTCGTTTAAAGGGAAATACGTCTCTCTTATACAAATAGAAGATTACATTACCAATACCTACAAAAACCTCGGAAGACAAAGAGTTGATAGTTTAGGGAAATTCTCCTTCAAACTTACAACAGATAAAGCTTTTAAGGCAATTATAGAAATTGAAGAAAAGAGCAGCATCTTATACATTGACCCGCAAACGAAACTATATAAAATAAACATCCCGAGCGGCAAAAACACGGCGGGAAGTAACGTAAAACTTGTATTTGAAAACCTCCCTGACAATGATTTAAATGCATTAGTCTTGGAATACAATTTGAGAGCAGATCATTTTATGTTTGGTGATTCCATGTATGTCTTAAAGTGCATAAAGTCGAATAACTTTAAAGAATACAGCACACAACTAGACAAGTTTAAAGACTCGTTAATCCAATACTATAAGCCCATTAAAAATAAATATTTCCATAATTACATTCGTTATTCAATTGCTTCGCTAGAACAAATTTCTACCGGTAAAGAAATTGTAACAAATAGAATAAATGTTTTCAATAACTACATCAATAATAAACCTGTACTTTATAACAATGACGCCTATATGGAGTTTATAAATCAGTTTTACGAAAACACATTAAAACTCCCCGTAAAAGGAGGTAAAGACAAATTGTATTTAGCAATTAACAACCATGCTAGTTTATCCATGTTGAATGACATTTTTATTAATGATATATTCTTAAAAGATGCTAAATTGCGAGAACTAATTATGATAAAAGGACTTGGCGAAGAATATTACTATGAGAACTTTATTAAAGAAAATATCCTAAAACTCATTGCAGAAATAGGCAATACTTCTTTATTTCCAGAAAACAGAATTATTGCCAAAAACACGTTTGCCCTATTAACAAATTTACAAATTGGATATAAAGCACCTGACTTTTCAATCGTAACAAGCAAGGGGGACTCAATATCACTTGATTCGTTAAAAGGAAAATATATCTATTTAGGCTTTTGGGCTTCTTGGAACGAGTCAAGCTTACTAGAAATGGAAATAGCACAAAAGCTCTACCAAGATTATGGTAAGTATATTGAGTTTATTAGTGTTTCGATGGATAAAGATGAAAATGCATATTTACAATACATAAAGGAGCACCTTGAATTTAAGTGGCATATTGCCCATTACAACGGAGATATTGGGTTAATTACAGATTATAGGTTAAAAAACCTTCCTGAATATTTCCTCATTGATCCGGATGGAATAATACTGCAAGCACCAGCATTTAAGCCAAGTCCAAATGGTGATTATCAATCTATTGATTTAACCTTCTTCGAAATTAAAAAGAAATTAGAGCCAAAGAAAGTACGCGTAATCGGTGTTCGTGACTAATTCAAAACCGTATCTTTGCCTCATGGATTTAGTAACAGGTGGAACAGGAATAGTAGGTTCACATATTTTAGAAGAACTCACTCGAAATGGAAAGGCTGTTCGAGCTATAAAAAGAGCATCAAGCGACATACAGCTAGTACAAAGCATCTTTGAACATTACAACAACCCCAACTTTAATTCCATTGAATGGGTATTAGGAGATATTACTGACATCCCCAGTATAGAGGAAGCAATGATAGGGGTTGAAAATGTTTATCATGCAGCCGCAATTGTAAGCTTCCATAAAAAAGACCGCCAAAAGATGCATAAAATCAATGTTGAAGGAACTGCCAATATTGTTAATCTATGTCTTGCTAATAGTGTGAAAAAACTAGGGTATATAAGTTCAATTGCTTCCTTAGGAAGAACAGCCGGACAAGAATGGTATAGTGAGAAAGACACGTGGAAAACATCGAAGCAAAATTCTTATTACGCAATAACTAAATATACGGCTGAAAATGAAGTTTGGAGAGGTAGCGAAGAAGGACTAAATAGTGTAATGGTAAATCCCGGGGTAATTTTAGGTCCAGGAGATATGCGTAAAAGCAGTGGGACTCTTTTTGGCACAATTTATAAAGGGCTTAACTATTACACCAAAGGAACCAACGGTTTTGTGGATGCTCGAGATGTTTCTAGATCTATCATTCAACTTGTACAATCAGACATCAGTCAGGAAAGGTATTTATGTGTTGGTGAAAATCTTCCATTTAAAACTTTTTTTGAACTAGTAGCGAGTAGCTTAAATAAAACTGCACCCTCAAAATTAGCAAAACCATGGCTAACCGGAATTGTTTGGAGGTTAGCAGGATTTATTTCTTTTATCAGCGGAAAAAACCCTGCAATTACCAAAGAAAGTGTGAGCACGAGTCACTTTGTTAATCAGTATAATAGTGATAAGTTAAAACAAGCAATTAATTTTAAATTTACACCTATAAAAGAAGCATGTGAAAACACGGGAGCATTTTTCCTAAAGAGAAAGTAGTATTTCACAAATTGTATTTACATCTGCTGTAGAAACATCCAAATGCATTGTCAATCGAACTCGCTGCGGTCCAAAGCCTACAGCCAAAATTCCATTATTCTTTAATTTCTCAAGAAACTCTGTATTTGTGATTTCATTTTTTAGCAAAAGAACAATAATATTAGTTTCTACTGGTAACGCTCCTTTAACCCATTGATTACTTAATCCAGCTTCCAATACTTTTTGCGCATTATCGTGATCAACAGCCAAACGTTCAACGTGATTATCCAAAGCATAAGATGCGGCAGCGGCTAACATTCCGGCTTGTCGCATACCCCCACCAAACGCTTTTCGCACGCGTCTTGCTTTGTTTATAAAATCATTACTCCCCAGTAAAACAGAACCAACTGGGGCTCCTAAACCTTTTGACAAACAAACAGAAATTGAATCGAAAACGGCACCATATTTTTTTGGATCTTCCTTATTTTTTACAATTGCATTGTAAACTCTTGCACCATCCAAATGAAGCGCTAAACCGTGTTTTTGACAAACATCTTTAATCTTATAAAACTCCTCAAATGCGTAACATACTCCACCTCCTCTATTGGAGGTGTTTTCTAAACTTACTAAGCTTGTATTTGGTAAATGAACATCGTTACTATTGATATTTGCTTCGATTTGTGCAGCTGTTAATATTCCGGAATCCCCTTCGATAAGCCGAACAGAAGCACCTGAGTTTGATGCAATACCACCTCCTTCGTAACAATACACATGTGATTCTCTGCTACAAATAACCTCATCACCAGGCACAACATGGACTTTAATTGCAATTTGATTGGTCATCGTTCCCGATGGGCAAAAAAGCGCTTTTTCCATTCCGAATATTGCCGCAATCTTTTCTTCTAAGGCATTAATTGAAGGATCTTCAACAAATACATCATCTCCCAAAGGTGCTGCTTGCATTGCATTTTTCATCTCTTTAGTAGGTAGCGTTACAGTATCGCTTCGAAGGTCTATCATATTTAATCCTGTTTATTGAACGAATTTAATTAATTTCACAGCATAATATTCAATAATGCGAATAGTTTTACTACTCTTTTCCTTTCTTTTATTCAATGCTTACTTCTCTCAAGAAAAGTATTGGGTTTATCTTACCGACAAAGAGGGTGTGGAATTTAATCCGCATGCTTATTTTGACCAAAAGGCTATTAATAGGAGAATAAAAAACAACCTACCATTAAATCATTTTACAGACAGACCTTTACGAACGGATTACCAGAACAAAATTGCCGGTATTGCCGAATCCATATGTGGACATACACGGTGGTTCAATGCCATTGCATGCAAATTAACCCCAGAACAATTAACTGAAATACAAAACCTAAATTTTGTGAAAGCAGCTGTGCCCATGATTGCGCAGACCATATTTGCTAATGGCAATAGTTTTAAAGATTTGCATAAAGGTGAACACGATCTTTTGGAAGGTCAAATTACTTCAATGCAGGGGAAAGAGTTTACAAAAAAAGGATTGACTGGAAAAGGGATTCGAATTTGCATTATTGATGCTGGCTTTCCAGATGTAAACACTTCTTCAATTTACCAGCACATTAGAGATAATAACCGCATTATAAAAACATGGGATTTCAAAAAAAACAAACCCGATATATATAAATACAGTTCTCATGGTTCAACAGTACTTTCGTGTATAGCTGGAAAAACAGATGGCGTATTTATCGGCCTTGCTATTGATTCAGAATTCTTGCTTGCAAGAACAGAAAGAATACTATATGAAGGAGACGCTGAAGAAGAAGATTGGCTCATGGCTATTGAATGGGCAGATAAAAACGGAGCTGATATTGTAAACAGTTCTCTTGGATACACTTCGGCAAGACATTTTGTTGAAGATATGGATGGGAAAACCTGTATTATTTCGAAGGCGGGAAATCTTGCAGCTCGAAAGGGGATCCTAGTTATTAATGCCGCTGGAAATGACGGAGATGGAAACTGGAAATACATTGCAGCACCCGCCGATGCTGATAGTGTATTAACCGTGGGAGGAATAAACCCTTGGACTGGTTTGCACACTGCTTTTAGTTCTTATGGACCAACAGCTGACCACAGGTTAAAACCAAATCTTGCTGCCTTTGGTCATGTTATGGGATATAGCCCAAGAGTTGGAGTTCATGAAACGCAGGGAACATCTTTTTCTAGTCCTTTGGTAGCTGGATTTGCTGCTTGCGTATGGCAAAGCGACACTACTCTAACAAATATGGAACTGTTCAAGAAACTAGAAGAATCTGCAAATCTGCATCCTTACTTTGATTATGCACATGGCTATGGAGTTCCGCAGGCAACCTATTTTACTGACGCGTTAAATGGGACCGAGGAAAGAGAAACTTTTACACTAGATGAAAGTGAGTCCTTTATCCACATAACGATTAAAGATGAACATTTCACTATAGAAGATAAAATCGTTTTTGATTATTTTCCCTATACATTTAACAAGCTAAATAGAGTTCCATGGCTGCATTTAAGAGATACATATAGCACTTTAGATAGTAATATTAAAAAAAGTGGTTCTAATTATTTTTACTATCATATAGAAAATGATGCAGGTTATTTAGATGAATACCTTATTTTATCTGTTTACGAAAAAAATATTTTAAGAATAAGAAAGAGCGAAAATACAGGAAAAACATTCCGCTTTCATTACAAAGGAACTTCTAAAACAATAACCATAAAATGAGGCTGGTGCGAAAACATATTCTTCTTTTCGTACTATTTATCAGCTGCACTTTAGTGGCTGCACAAACGGTATTGATCAAGCAAACGGTACCTGAGAAATTTGAAGATATAGACGATGGACGTGGACCAAACAGAGCGCACTTTTCCTACCCATACTTTGCATTAGGAATACAAACAGATGGGTATAGCCATGAAAAAGACACCAGTATTTCACCTCTATATGGGAGATCCATGGAGATGAGGTTTGGTACACGTACAAGGATTAAATTAAATCGATTTCTTGGATTTGGTATTGACTATGAACTTGGGTATTCCGCGCATTTTATAAACCTAAAAGACGCTTATGCTTTGGCAAACTTTTCTCCTGATGTGAAAAAAGCTAGGTATCAAATCTATACCATAGGAGCAGCTAGTTACTTTCAATTCAACTTCGAACCTAAAAGAGGAAACCAACTAGGATCTTATTTAGATATAGGCGTTTTTGGTGGATATAACTATGGAAGAAAATACAGTCAAACGTTGAAAATAGGGAAAGAAAAATCGGTTTATACGCTTAAAAAATTACAGGATTTTGAAAAGCTAAATTACGGACCAATTATTCGCTTTGGGAAGAGAGTATGGGCAATATATGCGAAGTATAGATATTCCAATAGCTTTAAAAACAAAACAACCACTGGTAATTACGAACTACCTCGTTTGACCTTTGGATTTGAATATTTCTTTGGAAATACATAACGACCAGCCAGAGTGGGCTCACGTTTTATTGATGAGATTGCCGCACTTGGAGTCACTCTATAGAAGATTTTAATCGGGTAGTTTGTAAAGAGTACTTCTTCCTACTTTTTTTCCTGCGTCAAAAAAAGTAGGCAAAAAAGGACGCTTACAATGCGGCTACTTTTGATATTCAATCACCATCAGCGCAAAGCTTAAGTGCGCTCGAATGATCTTCTCTTCCACTGATCCAATTGACAGCATAAGGTGGGGCTTGTGAATTAACTTGTAATGAAATAGCTCCATCATTTCCTCCAGGTTTCCACAAGATGCATTGGTAATATTTACATTTGTCTGAAGAGATGGTGGCTGGAATATTGGAACTTGAATGGTTGTATCGCAACCTAAAGCAGAGCTTATAGATAATAGATACCTGCGCTAATGTTTTGTAAATCTTGTGTTGTTGCTCCATTGCTCCATTGGAAAACATATGGAGCACCCGATGGATCTGGATTGATAACAATACTGCCATCATTAACTCCGTGACATGCCACATTAAAAGGAATAACTTGAAGGTTATTGAAATCACAACTATTACCGTTGGTTTGATGAAAACCTTGGGTTAGAAAATTCGTCCCATCAGAAACTGTATTAATAATCACTTCACCTATGGTAAAGTCGAGGTTAACATCTACAGAGGTGTATGAACCTCCCTGTGTCGAAATCACTTCTTGCGCAGAAATACTAACGCTAGCAAATAATGATAAAAAAAATAATGTTTTTTTAAGCATAGGATAAACCATTAAGTATTAGCTAAGTTAACAAATAATATTAAAAATTGTGTTAAGGCATAAAAAAGACAAAATAAAACTTCTAATGCAATATTTTAAACACCAACTCTTTCAATAGTTCTCCATCCGAAATGGAAACATTCCCAACCCCTTTGGAGCGAAGGTCATAGTCTTTTAGGTATCCAAATATTCTGGCCAACTTTCCTTTGGTATAGTTTCTAGCTGCTACCCGGTAATCTTTTAAAAAATATGGATGAACTCCTAATATAACAGCTAGTTCTTTTTCGGATGATTTAGGTGCATAGAAATGATACTTCATCAACTTAGTAAAATAATTATACAGCGTTCCCAACGTTGCGGGAAATGGATAATTTTTAGGGTTTTGGGCAAAATGATTTACAATAAAATTCGATTTATAAACGTTTTTTTCTGCCAGTGCATTGCTTAACTCAAACATGTTGAAATCCTTTGAAATACCAACATTTTTCTGGATTACATCTTCATCGATAACCGTTTCACTCTCGAGTATAACTTTTAATTTTTCAATTGTATTCGCAATCTTACTTAAATCATTTCCTAAATACTCTCCCATTAAATGGGAAGCTTTCGGCTTTATTTGAAGCCCTTGGCTTTTGCAAAAACCAACTATCCAATCTGCCAACTTGTAATCTTTTATTTTTTCGGCCGTGTAGAATACGGTATTCTTAGCAAGTAGCTTTCCGATTTTTTTTCGTTTATCAATGGTTTTATACTTGTAATTAAAAACAAGGATGGTAGAAGCTAACGGATTGGTAACATAAGCCTCTAGTTGATCGATTGTTCTGGATAAATGTTGCGCCTCTTTTACAATTACTACCTGGTATTGAGACATCATCGGATACCGTTTAGCTGCACTAATTATATCTTGCATAGAAACATCCTTACCATAAAGAATGGTTTGGTTAAAATCTCTTTCAGAAGCTTCCAAAACATTTTCTGCGATGAAGTCAGATATTTTGTCTAAAAAGTATCCTTCATCCCCTTGCAAAAAGTAAACAGGTTTGTAAATCCCACTTTTCAATTCCTTTATAATTTCTTCATACTTCATTGCTTAATCGAATCGCATGTGACGCACAGATTTACCATCATTGATTAACTCATTAAGAGAATCTATTCCTATCTGAATGTGTTTGTTTACAAAATCTCCTGTAATTTTTTTATCGCTTTCATCTGTTTTAACTCCTTCGGGAACCATAGGTTGATCAGACACCAATAGCAAAGCACCTGTAGGGATTGCATTCGAAAAACCTCCTGTAAAAATGGCTGAAGTTTCCATATCAATGGCCATAACACGGATTTTTCTTAAATAACTTTTAAACTCCTCATCGTGTTCCCAAACTCTGCGGCTTGTTGTATAAACTGTACCTGTCCAATAGTCCAAATCCATCTCTCGTACAGCATGCGAAACCGCTCGTTGTAAATTAAACGCTGGTAACGCAGGTACTTCTGGCGGAAAGTAATTATCAGAAGCCCCTTCTCCTTTTATGGCTGCAATTGGCAGCACCATATCACCAATTTTGTTTTTCTTTTTAAGACCTCCACATTTCCCTAAAAACAAAACTGCCTTTGGCGAAATTGCTGACAATAAATCCATAATAGTTGCCGCATTGGCAGACCCCATTCCAAAATTGATAATCGTAATTTTATTCGCCGTAGCACTTGGCATAGCTTTATCCTTACCATCTAATTTTACACCGTTTAATTCTGCAAAAATATCGACGTAATTATCAAAGTTCGTTAGTAAAATATACTTCCCAAAATCTTCCAACCTCACTCCGGTATAACGTGGCAACCAATTCTCTACTATCTCTTTTTTCGTTTTCATCTCTTTGTCTCTATATTGTGCGAAAGGTACGAACTCCTTTTGAATGAAGAAACTCCTATTTCAAAAATTCAAATATCTTTGTAATTAGATGCAAGAACTGAATTTACCCTCCTATCCATTTAATGTAAAAAGAGATGCTGATGTTTTGCAAATATTTGATATAATTCGGAAAAAATGGGTAGTGCTTCAACCTGAAGAATGGGTAAGGCAGCATGTTGTTTGGTATCTAATTGAAGAAAAAGGCTACCCTGCATCTCTAATAGCTATCGAAAAGAGTTTGCTTGTAAACAAACTTCAAAAACGTTTCGACATAGTGCTGCATAACAACCTCGGAAAGCCCTTAATTATAGTCGAATGCAAGGCTCCAGGAATAAATATAAGTGAAGATACGCTACATCAAGCATTGCGATACAATTCTATTATTAGAGCCCCTTATATTTTGCTAACAAACGGATTAGAAATGTATTACGGGAAATTAAATTTTACCGACGCATCATTTTCTTATATAAAAGACATTCCTTTTTACAAAGAAATTAAGTAACTTTGGAATCATGATTTCAAAATATTTACTATTATTTGTTTTAATAAGTTTTGGGATAACAGGATTTTCGCAAAACAAATTTGAGGGAAATTTCTATCTTCAAAAATACTTATTAGAAAATTCAAACTCCTCTGAAAAGGTAGGTCTATTTGTAAAAGGTGACCTTTCCGAAATTAAAAACATTACAAAACAACACAACGGAATTTACCGTGGCTCTGTAAAAGGATGGTATTATGTTCGAATTCCATCGAATGAATTGCAAGAATTTGTTGAAAATCAAAACATTTTAAATGTCAATTTTAGAGCATACCAAGGAACAGCATTGAACGATACGATGCGGGTAAACAACCGGATAAATGACATTCATGTGGGTACAGCACCCCTAAACACTTCTTTGGATGGTGATGGGGTTATTGTTGGATTAATTGATGCGGGAATCGACTTTTTACATCCAGATTTCATGAACCCTGACAGTAGTACGCGTGTTATGTATTTATGGGACCAAACTCTTGGCGTTAACCAATACACTCCAGCACAATATGGTTATGGACAGCATTGGGACAGCACTAAAATAAATCAAGGTTTATCAACCAATGTTGACCAATGGGGCCATGGAACTACTGTTGCTGGAGCAGCTTGTGGGAATGCATTTGCCAATGGAAAAAATAAAGGTGTTGCACCCAAAACAGACATCATAATGGTTGAAAGTAATTTTAACGCTGCTGATTGGCTTGCCACTGTTGTAGATGCAGTAGAATATATTTACACAATTGCCGATTCTATTGGTAAACCTTGTGTTATTAATGCAAGTATTGGCGAATATTACGGATCACATGATGGCCTTGACCCTTATGCCCTTTATATTGACAGCCTTATCAATGCGAAGAAAGGGCGCTTATTTGTTGCTGCAGCTGGAAATTCTGGACATTTTGACCCCTACCACTTGCATACCGAAGTAACAGACACTTCAATGACTTGGTTTAAATTAAACCCGTCCTCGGCTTTCGGATTTCCTACGGTATTCTTTGAAGTATGGGCTGACACTGCAGATTTAAACAATGTTAATTTTAGTATTGGAGCGGATAAAATTTCTCCTAGCCATAGTTTTAGAGGAAGGGGACAGTTTTTTAATGCTGGTTCGATGCCCCAAAATGCTTTGA
>Ga0255758_10002024_pt1 | contig 19489 bp, 14 predicted proteins | sample 011ome_24_FD_179958 | JGI IMG/M metagenome (GOLD analysis project Ga0255758, IMG submission 179958) | Coastal salt marsh microbial communities from the Groves Creek Marsh, Skidaway Island, Georgia - 011513CT metaG (version 2) | ecosystem: Environmental > Aquatic > Marine > Intertidal zone >...
ACACCGCGACGGTGGTTTTCCGTTTCGAGATCTCGTTTATGACTAAAGTAATCGGCGTTCGTCCTGGGGCGACGATGGAAATCTTGAGGAACTCCGCGCCGTAATCGATGCCTAAAACCGCCGCTTTAACCACTTTATTCAAAAGAAAGACGTACACGAGGAATAAGACTTTAAAGAAGAAGAAACTCTTCTTTCTGTTCGACGAACCCATCGTCGTTTTCGTCGTCATCTTTAGTAAACTTTAGTCGTGCTTTTGTCGTGTGGTGCTTTCTGTGATGCGTTTTCGCACTAAAGATGATCGAAACGACAGAAAAGAGAAAGACGCTTCGAGAGGCTTCTTTTTTCTCACGCAGAAAGTATTCTTCACAACGCACACGATCGAGAGGAGTATTTTTTCGTTTTTTTAGTACTTTTGTCTATGTAGATGAAACGTTTAAAAAATACGCCGACACGAAAACGCGGTGCTTGTTGTTCGCGTTGCGCTCAAAAAAATGCGAATACTACTTTATTACTACTATTCGTACTACTATTAAACTACTCTTACTGCGGCGCTGGTAAAAAGAAGAGCTGTAACCGCTTGCGATGGACGTCGACGTCACCGACGCGAACGGAGACTTTTTCACCCGCGCGAGCGATATCGTGCGGTTCTTTTTTGGCGTCGTCGTATTTGTCGTTGTTCTCGTTCTTGCAAAACGTGGATCTGTGGATTAAACCGCTGGTTTCCACGCCGACGTCGACGAAGATGCCGAATTGACAGACGTTTTTGACGACGCCGGATAAGATTTGACCTTTTTTTAAGGTGGATAACGTGAGCGCGCCGGAGCGGATGTTTAAGCCGATTTGGGCGTTTTGGTGTTGGATTTTTGTCTTTGTCGTAGTCGTCGCGGCGGTGTTGTTGTTGTTTAAGGCTGGCACTACTTTTAGAAGACGTTCGTCGTTACCTTCTTCCGGATTGACGAGCATTTTTGCCATGTCTTTGAGCGTGTTTTCGTCGACGCCGATTTCTTTCCCCACTTCCGCGCTTATGTTACCGCCGCCAGTCGCCAACGTTTCCAACAACGACGCGTCGTCGGCGCATTTTTTCAGCAATTTTCGCGCCACGTCGTAACTTTCCGTGTGCACAGCCGTTCGGTCGAGAATGTCGTCACTTTCCGCGACTCTCAAGAAACCTGCGATTTGCTCGAACGTCTTCGCGCCGCAGCCTTTGACTGTTTTCGCGTCTGTTTTGGAGGAGTACGCTCGACCTCGCTTTTCGCGTTCTTCGACGATGTTTTTGGCGACGTTTTTTGTCATTCCAGGAACTCTGGAAAGGAGCGATATCGACGCGGTGTTTAAATCCACGCCTACGGACGCGACGGCGGATTCGACGACATAATCGAGCTCTTTGTCTAAAGCGCCGCTTTTCGCGTCGTGTTGATACATTCCGACGCCGACGTGTTTGGGATCGAGTTTCACCAATTCCGCTAAAGGATCTTGAACTCTTCGAGCGATGGATACCGCGCCTCGCAAGGAAACGTCCAAGTTGGGAAGTTCTTTGGTGGCAATCTCACTGGCAGAGTATATGGACGCGCCAGCCTCGGACGTCACGACCCATCCTCGCAAACAAGAATTTTTGGAATCATTCTTCTTATCGTCGTCGTCGTCGTCGACGACGATAATGTTCAAATTCGAGTTCGCCACGAGCGTTTCGGTTTCTCTCGACGCGGTGCCGTCTCCAATAGCTATTACGGAGACTTTGTATTGTTCGCACACGTTTTTAATCTTCTTTTTCATTTCCATCTCTTTGTGTAAATAACACACGAACGTTTCTAAAACGTTGCCCATCTTATCGACGACGGCGCATTTACACCCGGCTCTGTACCCGGGATCTAAAGCTAAAACCGTTCCTTGCGGGCGCAAAGGCGGTTGCAACAACAACGCTTTCACGTTTGCTGCGAAATCCAACGACGCGCGTTTCAAAGCCTCTTCTTTCAACTGCGTTCGCATTTCGCGTTCCGCCCACGGTTTGACGAACCGTTTCACGCCGTCTTCGCACGCCATTTTTATTTGCTCTTCGCAAACCTTGTTGTATTTTTGTTCATCTCCTCCCGCGGTTTTAAACGAGCGCATGAATCGTTCCGCGGCTGGAATAACTTGCCTCGCGTAATCCAACTCTACTTTCACGCGTAACGTCCCGTTCGTTTCGGCTCGATTCATCGCTAAAATTTGGTGCGGCTTCACGTGCGTCACCAAAGCCGAGAAGTTGTCGTACCGTTCCGCGGATTCCAACGCTTTCTGTTCTCTCCGTTCTTTTGGAGTTGACTTAGTATTGCTCGTATTAGTATTAGTATTAGTATCCTTCTTACCCGCGACTCCTACTGGTAGTACTTTCGCGCACGTCACCCTCCCAAACTTCCCCATTTGCGCCTTCGCGCACTCTCTCACCAGACTCTCGTTCCCAACCCATTCGCTGAGTATATCCCTCGCGCCTTTCCAAATCTCCTCCTCGTCCTTTTCGTTCAACCGTTTCTTCTCCTCTCGCATCCGCGAAACCGCTCGAAAATCTCTCCTCGCGATCATCTCCGCCAACGGTTCTAAACCTCTCTCCCTCGCCTTCTTCGCTCGCGTGTTACTCGCTTTCGCGTCCGGTTTAATCGTTCGCCACAACTCTTCCATGTCGCGAAGCGTCATCGTCGTCGCGGTATCGTCCTCCTTACGAATCTTCTCGCGCGCGCGTTCAATCTTCTCCCTCTCTCTCCTCTCCAAATCAGACGATTCAAACGACGACTTCTTCGACAACATCTCCTCGATCGCTCGTAAAATCTTTTCTTTACACTTCTCTTTCTTTTCTTCCTCCTCGAATACATCTTTGATCTGTTTAATCTCGACTTCGCTCATCGCTCGCCCACTTATTGACCCAAAACCAATCTCTCCTTTCCGGTACCTGGCGATGAACGGAATCGTGCATTCGTCTCTCAGTAAGTGCAAAACGGCGACGATGTTTTCACTTTGGATCCGTGGGAAGCTCGAGGCGATTCTTTTTTCGATTTGAAATTGTTTCTTCGCCTTTGCGTCTTCGAGAACTCGCGTTGAAACGTCGTCGGATGTCGTTGCGAATTTCGCTCTTTGCGGTCCGTGTTGCGAATGTTGAAGCGAAAGGAAAGGATCTCTCGCGCGCTTCTTCATCGCGCGGGGGAAAAAGACCACGCGTTTTAGTACAGAGGAGGAGATGCGCCCTCTCGAGAACGAACAAGAGCGAGAAAGAATGGTGATATTTGATTGATATATATATGTTACACAAACACGCGCAAAGTTGTTTATAATGAAGAGATTAATTAGCCAATCCAATCAGACGAAGCTCCCTTTGCTGCCTTCCTCTTGGTGCGAGTGCGCGTTCGGCGAGTGGTCTTCACCGACCATGTATTCCGAGTCCGAGAACGCGTTCCCACCGACGCCGGTTTCTTTCGCCCGTTCTGCGGCGGCGCGAACGGCCGCTTTGCGTCGTTCTTTCGCGAGTTCTTTCTCCTCGACGGACGAGAGTTTTTCAGCGGCGAAGGATGGGTGCGCGGTTGTGAATCCAATGGTGGTCGCGACGACGAGCGCGACTCCAGAAGTGGGAAGAATTTTGAGAACCTCGCGTCGACTTCTCGTCGTGTTTGTCGTCGCGCGCTCTTCTTCTTCGCGTTTTGCTTCTCTTCCTCTTTGTCTTCTTTGTTGTCTTACCAACGCATCGTTTCCCTCCTCGCGCGTTACGTCAGCAGCTTTGGTCCTCGTGATTCCACCATCACGAATGGGAGAACGATTCGTTCGACCACGATGAGAGGAAGACTTTATTAAAGAAGAAGAAGAAACAAAAGACGACGAGAGTGATACCGAGAACATGTTGGTCTCGCGTTGGGGGAGTCTCTGGTGTGTCGTGCGCTTCGTTTATCGAAGAACAAAAGAGAGAGACAATGAAGATAAATTGGAAAAACTCGCACGTGTCTCTCCGTTCGTTTTTGATTCACACGACACTACGAAAGAGAACAACACCGACGACGAGGAGGAGACTTTGAAAGAAGAGACGACTCTCTCGAGGAAGGATGTCAAAACGCCTCTCTCTTCTCCCGAATTTCTTTATTTCTTTGTCTTCTTCTTCTTCTGTTCACCACCGGAAGAGAGAGACGACGACGAAGAAGAATCTATTAAATCATCATCGAGGTGTTGTCGCAACGACCAACGCGAAAACGACTTTCGCTTTTGAGAGCAGCGTCGCTGCTTCCGACGATGCAGTGGACGATTTTGCACGTAGGAGTAGTGTGAGTAGAAAAAGAAAAGACGAGGAAAACGATGATGATTTCTCCCCTCTGTTCGAACTCGCGCTGAGATGTTTCCAAACGGAGTTTCCAAATCTCGTCGTCCAACAGGAAATCCGAGGAGGAAAAGAAGGAGAAACACAAAAATCGAGGTGTTCGTGGGAAACGAAAAGCGAAAAAATCGGGCGAGAGCGAGTGGAAGTGACCACGCGAACGGTCGTCTTACGACCAAAACCAGGAGCAAATGAGGAAGAATTGATGGAGAGAATACGGATCACGTTCGTTTCTGGAGGCACGATTGCGCATTGTTTGAACGTGCATTGCACGCCGAGGCGAGCGTTTCAACCGAGTTTCGGCGCGGACGTGTTGAACTTTGGGAACGGGAAGAACGTTTTAGTCGGGATTGATTTTCATCCGAATAGTATTGATACGAGTGATGATAGGAGTAGTAATACTCGTAAGAGTCGTAGGAGCAGCAGCAACAGCTTAGCGAAGAGGATAGCGAGAGAGATTAAGGACAAGTACGGCGAAAAGTTGAACGCGACGACGCCGAGCGAGAAGTTTTACGAGGATACGAGCGGGTATTTTAGCGAGGAGATGTTTTTCGCGAGACCTTCGTTTACGAGCGAGAAAGGAAAAGAGGAGAACTTTCAGTTAGTTTTGGAGTGTTTTGAAGCGTACTTGCGCGGGTACGTTGAAATTTTGAAAGAAGAAAGAGGAGCAGAGGTGGAGGAAGAGGAGACGACGGAGGTGAAGGAAGCCTTTCGAAGGCGATTGGCGGAACACGACAAGTGGCAGATAGAAAGAGATCCTGCGATAAAAATGTTTTCGAAGTGGTACGGCGAAGAGTGGGCGAACGCCTACGCGAGCGAGGTATTATTTCCACTCGCAAAAGAATGCGACGAGTAAATATTTTGTGTGTGTGTGTGTGTATAATATTAAATATATAGTCTGTTTCTCGCATGAAGTGTGTTCTTATTGTTTTTGCTTTTGTTTCTGTTGCTGCGCCTGCAGCGGTATCTGGCCAAACGCTCTCTTTTGGCAAAGCAAAGTACAGATTTTCCCTTCCCAATCTTCGATATTTTCGTCAGCTTTTGCGACATCAATCATTAAATCAGTGTTTACAACCGCGTTTCGATATATATTTGCCGCGTTGCGCATGATCCGCTCGCCAATCCTCCACTCTTTGCGTTCTCTCTTTGAGGTAAAGTTTGGGCGGTTCTTACGCTTCGCTTCCATGAAAGCCTTTTCGAAACACGTTCTGAAGCGTTCAGGTAGAGAAGGCGAAGTAAGCTGTTGTCGTTGCTCATTCTCCTTCGATTGCCGCCAAACGACACACACGTCGCGTAAATACAGCTCCTGTAAATGTTGTACGTTGTGCGCGTCCATCTCTTCCTCGTTCGTTTTCATCGCGGCAAAGTCTGGTAATTCTTGGACTTGTTTTCGTAAATCGAGCAGTTCCATCTCTTCTTCTAAATCCACTCCGTCGTCCTCTTCTGCGCCTTGCCGGGGTTCGCCTCGCGCCGCTGCTGATCTACCGGTTTCGTCGTCTTGGTCTCCTTCGTCGTCAGAATCACAATCGTAGACGTAAGTTCCAAACTCTGGAGTGTCAAATACACGGAAGAAGGATACGTCATCGTTTTCAGTTACGTCCTCATCGTTAACCTCTTCGTCCGAATCTCCTTTTTCCTTTCGCCGCCGACGAAGACGACGGATCGGATGAAATCCAAATTTTGACCAAAAATGTGAAGGAAGTTGAAACAAGACGTCGAGCGCTTTCGACTCTTCGCTCTCGATACGCGTCGGATTGAGCGAAAACGTCTTTTTTACTCTGATATCTTTTTTCCCTGCGTTTTCTTCCTCGCGTATCCAAGACGACGCGGTCCCTCTCGTATCGTTTCCTATGCGCAGCTCTGCTTCTTTCGTTCGTGAGAACACGAGAGTCACCTCGCATCCTTTAAAAGAAGCTTTCGCGACAATATCCGCATGGGATACCACTCCATCCTTTTCCATCATCCTATCGTCGACGAGATCCCCGACGCCGCCGTCAACACCTTCATCCTCTTCCTCTATCGTCCTGTTCCAATCCTCGCCTTCAATCGTCGCCAACGATCTTCCATCGCGCTTCAAAACGACGTCAAAAATGTCACGCTCTCGTTCCTCCTCTTCCTTTCCGCGAGAGAACGCGCTCTCGCGCGCCAACATCGCCAACGCGTGCGCGAGGACGGACGCGACCGTTCGCTCGTCCGCTCTTTCTCCTTCCTCGTCGTTCTTTTTCTTTAGATCGATTTCAACCATCGTTCGAAACTCTTCGTCCGCTTTCGACGGCGTTTCAAACGTCTCCACCACCGAAAATTCTCCATCTTTCGAAATTGTTGAAACGAGGACGTCTTCTTTGCTCACGCGTTGCTTCACCGAAACTCCTTCTTCACTCGAGGTATTCCTCTTCATTCTTTCGAGAACGTCTCTCGCGTCTCTGATCGACCTCGTCGTCGTCCACGCTTTCGTCGTCGTCGTCGTCGTTTCTAAAAAGAAAACCGACTTCTTTGCCTTCTTCTTCTTTGAAGCGCAACGGAGAAGCGTCGTCGTCTGTTGAAGATCGACTGAAAATAAGCTCAGCGAAAGCGCGGACAACGCGGAAAGCGAAAGTGAAAACGCTCTCGCGTCGACAAAATCTAACGATAATAATACTCCGTCGTTCATTTCTCTCGTTTGTGGTCTTCTTCTTTGTGGTCTTTGTCTCGATAATGTCGAGGCGTTTTTTATGCGTGCGTTTGTTATGATTTTACGCGTATTTTAAATTGTAAAACTACTTCTCTTCACATTAAATCTCTAATTTTGTCTTCACATCATCGTCGATCGCTTCTTTAGTCTTCTTCGTCGTCGTCTTCGTCTTCGTCGTCTTCCCAGAGGTCGTCGTAGAAGTCGTCGTCGTCGTCGTCGTCCACGTCGTTGAAGGCACCACTACCAACACCGCCTTCTTCGTCGTCCTCGTCGTCAAATTCGAGCGCTTCCATTTTCGCAAAGAGCTTTTGGTGGTCTTCTTCGTCTGCCGAAGAAGAAACACGCGGCGGCGGCGCTATGACAACTTCTTCCTCTTCTCTTTCTCCTTCTTCGCGGTTTCTACGGATTTGTTCGTTTAAGGCGTCCAGTTCCATGCTAATGTTATCATCGGTCAAGTCCATCGGCTTGCCTTGCGGAACTTCGCGCCAGGATTCGTCTTTGAGAGTGCCGATTAAATCGTCGTAGAAGGACGAACTGTCGTTGTAGTTGGCGGAAGTTTCGTCGTCGTAGGCAAAGTTGTCGCGGTTCCAGCTCAGGTCTTCCGACCAGCGGTTATCGTTGTTGTTATCGTCGTTACGGTCGAAATCTCTTCTTCGATTGTTGTCGTTGAAGCTGTTCCTGTCGTACGAGTTGAAGCCACCATCGCGGCGCTCTTCTCCGAAGCCGCTATATCCGCCAGCTTCGCCGTCTTCCGTGAAGATTTCGATGAAGCATCGACACACGGACGCGGCGAGTTTGACGTTCGTTCCGTTCGAACCAATCGCTTTAGATAAATCGTCTTTAAGGACTATGGCTTCAATTTTACCGAACTCGCGATATTTAACATTCTCAAAGTAATAATCGTCGTCTGCGCCGACGTCTGCGGATCCGTACCCGTCGCTCACAGGCTCTTCTTCGTCTGTTGTTGTTTCATCGTCGTCATCGTCATCGTCATCGATAGCATTCTTCACGAGTAAACCTTCTTCCTCGTCGTCGTCGTAATCGTCAAACTCGTTCGCTTCTTCTCCCTGGTCGGCATCGTCCACCATCGCTTGCGCTTCAATCACACTTCCGTCTCTTCTGTTTCGAATGATTCTACCGCGCTCGTCTATTTTCACGAATTCGTCTTCAAATATGGGTTTCTTGACCATCTTTGCTCGCGTGCACGACGCCGGGAAGAGCGCTTGTTGCACCAAACCTGTCAAACGTCCATTCTTGAAGTCGATGATTTGAATCAACTCGTCGCCGGAACAAATCAACTGTTTCACGCGGTCGATGCGTTCGTAATTGACGCCTAAGCACGTTTCGCGCACGTTCACTTCCGGGTCGTTCGCTTTGACAATAATCTTCGTAGATTTACCGGGAATTCTCGCGATGTTTACGATTTGCAATTTACCGTCTCTCAACTCGGGGACTTGCGCGGTGATCACCCCGGCAACGACGCCAGCGACCGCCGAGGAGACTAAAACGGGCGCCTTTTGACCAGCCGCGTATTGGTTATCGTCCACGCCTAAAACTAGAACGACGACCTCGTCGCCTTGGACGAAATCGCTCGCTGAACCTGGAATCTGTTCCGACGCCGGTAACGTCGCCGTCGCGCCGTTTGGTAAATCTAAGAGCCACTCGTCGTCGTACCCTCTCAATCGAGCTGTCCCGGTGACAATTTCACCAACCATGTACTCGTCGTAATACTCCGATGCTTTATACGAAACTTCTCGTTTCATGTGTTCGTTCAACATTTTTCCTAAATCTGCGATGCGTCTTCGTCCTCCCGAACGAATCCATTTATCGAAAAACGCGGCGTCGTCGTACTCTCTTTCAATCGTCCCGTTCCTCCCTAAAACGCGAACGAGTAATCTAAAATTCCCTTTATCGACGTCGATATCTGCGACGACATCAATCCCGCGTCCAAAAAGCAAACCTTTCCTCGCCCTGTCTAAAGTCGTAAACGCCGACCTTCTCGCGTTTTTCTTATAAAACTCCTCAATCGCGGAAGCGATGGCGCTTAAAATCAACGTCGAATCTCTCTCTAAACCAACTTTTGATTTCGCCACCTCTCGTAAACCGTTAATCATCGCGTATCTCCGTTCCAAATCCTGTTCTGTCGCTCTTTTCTTGACATCTTTCGATAAAACCAAGTGCGGATTATCGCTTTCGATCTCGTAAATCGAATCGTCCGCTTCTCTTCCGAACCGGCTATCCGTGTACGAGGTAAAGCCATCGTCTTCCTCGTCATCTTCACCTCGTCTCCACGTGTCTTCTTCTTCATCATCACCATCTCGCCCAAACCCGTACGTATCTTTCAACATTCGACTCCGTTCCGTTTGCGCCCAATTCTCGCCTTCCTTCTCGCTCGCGACTTTCGCGTCGTCCACGCTCCTCGCTCGCCTCCACGAACTCGCGCCTTCCACCACGTCTTCTTCGTTAAAATCGCTCGTCATCGCCAGCGTTTTCATCTCGTGTTCGAGAATCTTTTCCACCAACTTCGCTTTCGTTCCGGACGGGGACACTCCGTACCCTCTCGCCATCGGTTTCAACTCTTTCTCCACTTTCAGAAGCATCAGCTGTCGCCTCCGAAACTCCACGTCCGCTTCGTTCACGAAACTCTCGTCGTCAGACATCAAAGATTCGTTCAATTTTTTCTCCTCCTCTCGAAACATCTTTTTGTAATCCGGCTCGTCCGATTTTCTTTGCTTCGCGCGCTCTCTTCTCGCCAGTTCCGATTCGAACAGTTTCCGTTGTCGCTCCAATTCCTTCCTCTCCGCCGCCGAGAGACGCATTTCAGAGGAGGATTCATTCGACGACTTTATATATGTCTTAATCCTCCCTTTCCTCGAAGAAAAAGACGAGCGAAGAAGAAGAGGACAACCTCTATTATCCGTCGTTTTTCTTCTTTCAGGAGAGAGGAGTAAAAGTGGTTGTCGCGTGCTCGCGGCGATAGACATTTTATTCAGAGTGTAGTAGAGTAAACGCAGCGAGGGAAGTGAGGACTACCTTTTTACGCAAAGGAGGGAAAATTCCCAACAGTTTTGGATGGATGTCGGTGAATTAAAACGCTCTTTGTTATACTCTCTCTCGGTCTCTCTCTTCGGTTTTTTACACGCGTCGTAGCAGCACTACGTTCTCTCTCTTTTTCTCTTTCTCTCGTCGTTTACGCTCTCGTTTACCCTCTCTCCTCAATTTTTATACGTACGTAGTATTCTCTCGTCGTCGTCATCAAATCAAGCGCCAGGACCTACGGCTCGGCCTTTCTTCAAAAACTGAAAGTTCCCCGGGACCATTTCCGTGACGTACTCTCCGTCCAAAATCATATCTAAATCGAGCGGGTCCGCGTACGGGTCGTCGAACGGCTGCACGGCCCATTCCATCGGGAACTTTTGCATCTTCGGGTACAAGCGTTGGCAGTTGGAGAGTAACAGCGCTTTCCGTTGCGCGCAGACGACTCTGGCGAGATTGACCGAGTTTTCTTTCGCGCCGGTATCCGGAATGGTTAACGTCCCGATTCCGTTCCAAAGGACCCCGAACCCTTTGTTTTTCACCATGACGTTCACGTTGAACACCTCGTCGTTGCTGTTTTTCAAAAGTTCCGGGAACCCTCCCGTGCGAGCTAATTCTTCCGCTTTTTCTCGTTCCTCTTTTTTCTTCTTCTCTTCTTCCGTCGGTTCCGGGGCGAATTCTTTCAGGAATGCGCCGCCTTTTTTTCCCATTTGGCACGTATTCATTTCCCCTCTTTTCGTCGTTCGTTGATTGTGACTTCTTTTTTGTTGTGGAAGAACGCGCGTTGATTGCGAGTTTTTCGATGAGGACGAGGACGACGATGCGCATCCGATGACGACATTCCTTCGTACCAATGGATAATACGTTCTGGAGGATGCTAATTTCTTTGACGAGCACCACGTGCTTTTTCTCGCGAGACTCGCGCTAAAACTCGAAGACGAAGAAGAGTTTTGCAAAAGTCCTCCTCGTTCACCTCCTCGCGTGGGGTGGTTATTAAAAGCGACGAGCGAAAGAAGTGTGCCAGTCGACATATCTTCTGTGTGTTTTTGACGTTTTTTAAGTGAAGCAATCTGATGCTTCACTTTTTTTCCTCTTCTCTCTCTCTTCCGGGGAACACGATGATGATGGCATCATCATCATCGCATTCATCATCATCACGTTCTCTTCTTTCGACGACTTTTATGACGACGAACAAAAAGAAGACGAATACTTCCACTGCTCCTAAAAAAGGTGGTTTTACTGGGAGGGCGAGGACAACAAGAACGATGATGAAAGCGGAGATGATGATGAAAGCGGAGATGGATGATGATTTGGAGTCTCGGAGACATCATCCTCAAAGACGACGGAAGAACATTTCAGCATCGTTTTCGACGAGAGCGACCAAAAGAAGAAGCGCCTCTTTGTCCGCCTCTTCCTCCTCCGAAGACGAGAATACGAATACGAATTATAACAACAGTAGCAGCAGCAGCAGCGAGAATAATAATACTCGCAACACTAATAACAACGAGAATAATAATACTACGAATAATGATGAATTCATCTTGTACGGCTCGCAAGGCTCGCGATCGCCGCTCATCAACTGGTACCTGTACGAAAAGGAAGTCCAATTCGAATTGAAAGAACCGAGAGACGTGTCGAACCCACACCCGTTCGGACAAGTCCCGGCGTTGAGACACAAAGAAAACGTGGAGCTCTTTGAATCCGGGGCGATTCTTTTATACTTGGCGGATAAGTGCGGGGAGTTGAAAAGCGACGAGGCGAAAGCGAACGCGTATTCGTGGGTGTTGTGGGCGAACGCGTCGTTAGATCCCATCTGTTTCAAAGAAGACATCAACGGCCGCGTCATCGATACCGGGATTAAAAACGAAACCAAAGGAATGCGACGATTGGACGATGTTTTGAGCAAACGCGAGTGGTTATCCGGGGATCAATTCGGCGTCGCCGACGTCGCGGTTGCCGCGTATTTACTCTACGTGCCGCAGTTTTTTCAAGGCGTTTCCTTTAAACGGTGGCCAAACGTCGCCAAGTTTATGGGGAGATGCTGTAGCCGAGACTCGTACGCGAAAGCGTTCGGACCGAGAGTGCAGAGTTATTTAATCGGGGAGTTGATGAAAGACGTCGATGGTAACTGATTTATTACGTTACGTAACAGAACATCAACATTCTACTCGTATTCGTAGTCGCGCAACATCTACTCGTTTACCGCACGCGTGTCCTCACTTTTTCTCTCTCGTGTTTTGCTCCAATTTATTATAACGGAGAGAGAGAAAGAAGAAACGCAAAACTCTCATTACAACCACACAATCACCATCATCATCATCTCCGCTTTTACGACTACTACTGCGATCACCACCCGCGCGACGAGTTGGTCTTCCTCCTCCCGCACTTCTTCCTCTTCTCGTTCGTCCGCGTTGTTTGCGATTCAACAGAGACAAAACTCGGGCGTGTCGTCGTGTGTTTCCCCCACCACCACCTGTAGGTGGTTTCCTCCTCGACGACGAACCGGTTTTGAAGAACGCACGCGTCATCATCATCGCTATCATCGTCGAGGAAAAGCGACAAAAACGAGGGGGAGCGTTTTAATACTAAACGCGTTCGAGAAGCAAAACGAGAACAAAGACGAGGAGGAAAAGGAAAAGGAGAGGTCGTTTTTCGAGGAAGACTTTGAAAGGTTGCGCCAAACTCTGGACAACGAGAAGAAAATGATGATGAACAACACGTCCTCCTCCTTCGACGAAAAAGAGAGGAGAGGAGAAGAGACGAACACCAACGAGAAGAACAATTTCGCGACGACGACTTCTTCAAAAGCCGCCGCTGAAACCATCGACGGGAGAGGGAAGACGATTCAGACGCAGACGACGACGACGACGAGGAAGGCCCCGTTCAAAAATCCACTTCTGGAGGATGAAATCGACCTCCCGCCTCGATCGGATTCGCCCGCGATCGATATATCGTTCGCGCACGGTTTTGATTCGCACCATCATCACTTGACGTCGGTGCAAGAAGTGTACACGAACGCGGCTATTTTAGACGCCGCGCACCAATCGATGAACTTTCTCGACTCGAAAGATTTCGTGGACACGGAGATTCGAACGAGCGCGAGTTTGACGATTTCGAATTTTTTGAACATTGGGAATAATCGATTAGGGGAAGGTGGGATGATTGGGAGCGGGAGAGGCGAGGAGAGCACGTCGGTAGGCGCGGCGGCGGGGGCGTCTGGGAGAGACCAGATTATGGAGAGAGAGAGCGAGACGAACGAGGAGGTGATGAAGCAATTTTTCGAGGGGCATTTTTATAGCGGGCCGAGCGGATTGAACGATATGGGTGTGAACGTTGGTAACGGTAACGGAGGTAGTGGCGAGGAAGGGACGGTGGCGAACGCGTTGGTGCATTTGTTGCACGATTGGACGGAAGTGCCGTCGGTGATTGCAAATTTGTTGCATCCGGAAATATTAGCCGAAAACGGAGGAGGAGGGACGGTGAAGTTATCCACGAGCATGGGAAGATTGAATAGCATTCAAGAAGACGAAGAAGAAGCGGCGATGATGGGAGAAAGTTCGAGCGCGAAGAAAGGCGGTGGCGGCTTAGGGGAAGTCGACGACGACGAGGCATATAAGCATCACGCCAAGGCGATCCAGCTCGCCAGACACTGTAACAACACGTGGCCTTTATTGGCGCGAAGCGTAGCGCCGTCGGCGAACCAGCGACAGGCGACGCCGTTAGAATACGCGACGGGATCAAACACGCCAAGAGGACCGATTCCAAATTCGCCGTTAGCGTCGCCGAAAAAGTCTAGGACTATGGCGGCCAATCAACAAGTCCAAACTGCGTTTAGTGGAGGTGGTTCTTCTTCCTCGACGAACGACAGAGTGAGCGCTCTGACCGGGTCGTTAAAATCGCAGCTTCAAATCAACCCCGCGTTTCCTCAGAAGCAACCGCCGCACATGCCGCCACAACAACAGAAATCCTCTTTAATTCCTTTGCCACACGTAGCTATCGTCCCTGGCGAACGCTTTCGCGAAACGTATTATTGGGACACGTATTGGGTTGCGCTCGGATTACTCGAGAGCGACATGTACTCGACCGCGACGGGCGTCATTCGAAACCTACTCTCTATGGTAGAACGGTTCGGGTACGTCCCGAACGGAAGTCGCGTGTATTATTTGAATCGCTCGCAACCGCCTGTATTAGCCACCGCGGTTCGCGCGGTATACGAATCGACGCGAGATATCGATTTGTTGAAATACGCGGTCCCGCTGTTACAACGCGAGCACAAATACATGACGAGGCCGGAAAAGTGCATAAACGTTGTCTCGCAACAGACTGGAAATTTACACACGTTATCGCGATACTGGGCGTATACCGAGAAACCTCGACCGGAATCGTATCGCGAAGATTTAGACACCGCGAAGGAGTTTTGTAACAAGTTTTGCGATTCCAAAGATTCCAAGGAGAAAACCGATCGATTGCGCGCCGATTTGTTTCGCGACATTGCCTCCGCCGCAGAGTCCGGTCACGATTTCTCCTCTCGATGGTTCGAAGATCGACAGTCGATTCGTACAATCCGAACGACCAAAATCGTTCCCGCGGATTTGAACGGATTCATGTACAAAATGGAACGGGACATCGCTTGGTTGGCGAGACAGTTGGAACAAAACGTCGAATCGGTCGAAGAGGTTGAGTACGCTCAAGAACTCGCAACGCAATTCGAAATCATGGCGGAAACTCGAAGAAATGCAATATACGAGGTCATTTGGGACGATTCAGAAAAGCGTTGGCGCGATCTTATCTTGAGACGATCGAAATTTGATACCTACAACATCGACGGCACGACCACGGATCCTTCTTTACACAAGAACAACCGCTTCGACGATCCAGACGCAGTGTACGAATACTCCTTCGCGGCAGGCCCGTACGCTTCGGATTGGGTCCCTCTGTGGTGCGGCGTTTTCGAGAAGAATTCCAAAGAAGCTCTGGACGCGTGCGAAAGTTTACGTCAATCCCCGATCGTGGACGTCGCCGGCATCGCGTGCTCCACGGTCAAATCTGGAGAACAGTGGGACTTCCCAAACGTCTGGGCGCCGCTCACGCACATGCTCGTCGAAGGCGTCTCCGAATACGGCGGCGAACAAAACGAAATCTACGCCAATTTCGCGAAAAATGAAGCGCACAAGTATTGTAAATCCGTCTCTAAAGGCTTGCGTCTCACTCACGCGATGCACGAAAAATACGACTGCCGATTTTTCGGCGCCATCGGCCGCGGCGGCGAATACGCGCCGCAAACCGGTTTCGGTTGGACGAACGGCGTCGCGCTCGCATTTTTAGCGAAATACGGCGGTTGGAACGAAGAAGAAGAGGACGAGGAAACCGAAGCGCCGAGAATGGGTTTGTGTGAAACCCAAACGTGCGAGGAAGACTTCTTCTCGGATTCCTCCGGCGGCGACGACGCCTACTCGTCCTCGGAAGAGGACGAACAGTACAGGTACTCGGATTGACGTCTCCTCGTCAACGACACACTAAAACACACATCATCATCATCACGCATAAAAGTAGAGAATACCACCACTTTTGTACTGCTGCTCTAGTAGGAGTACTAGTAGCTCTTTGTAAATTTATTATCCATATCTTTTTGTCATCACATATATGTTACGCATACGTATTCGTTGCTCTGTAAGTAAGACACAGATGAGACAGTTGGAAACTTTCGTGTTTTTCGTCCTCAAAAAAAAGAGATCTCAGCACACGTGCTGGTAAAGTTATACGAGCGTAAAGAGGTTTCAACGACTCGTTTGACGATCGACACGACTTGGCGAAGATGAAGACGATTTTCTCTGTTCCAGACGACGAGGAGGAGGAAGAAGAAGAACGGAAACGAGAGACGATGAGAACGAGTTTACGGGAAAGATTTCGGTTCGAGTTGGCGAATGAAATCGTGGAGATGAGCGCGGACGATCAACTGTTCGAGTACGACCGCGAGGAGTACAAAGCTATCGACAGAGAAAAACCGTGGAAGAAAGACGCGAAGTTTTTTACCGAGGTGAAATTATCCGCTTTGGCGCTGATTAAAATCAGCACGCACGCGAAACGAGGCGGGGAGTTGGAAGTGATGGGGTTGTTGCAAGGGAAAGTGACGCGAGACGGGAAGTTTATCGTCGCGGACGCGTTTCCATTACCGGTGGAAGGGACGGAAACGAGAGTGTCCGCGCAATCGGAGGCGAACGAGTACATGATTGAATACAACGATTGCGCGAAGAGAAACGGGCGAGAGGAACACGTGGTTGGATGGTACCACTCGCATCCGGGGTACGGATGTTGGTTGAGCGGCATCGACGTGGATACGCAGTCGCAGAATCAAATGTTTACCGATCCGTATTTAGCGATTGTGGTCGATCCGGTGAGGAGTCAAGCGAGTGGGAGAGTGGAGATCGGCGCGTTTAGAACGTATCCGGAGGGATATACCGATACGAGCAGCAGCAGAGGAGGGAGAAGGATCGGCGGCGGAGGAGGTTCGTCCTCGGGAGTCGGCGATTTCGTCCCGTCGGCGAAGATTGAAGATTACGGCGTACACAAGGATAAGTACTACGAGTTACCGATTTCGATTTTCAAATCAACGTTGGATGGACAGATTTTAAAACGTTTGTGGGACGAGTATTGGGCTTCGACTTTTACTTCGATGCCTTTGAGCAAGGGTTCCGGGGCGAAGAATTTCGTGGACGCGTCGGTGAAGGACGTGGCGCAGAAGATGAGCAAGATTGACGCGTCGAGAGGGTTTTTAGTAGAAGACGAATTCCACGGGTTTGGTGGTTTAGGAGGAGGTGGTGGTCAGAAAGGAGGAGGAGGAAGAGCAGAGATGGAGGAGGAGGAAGGCGGCATGCGGGCCTTGCTTTTGGACGACGACGACGCCAACGTCGCCGCCGCCGGAAATGGTTCTGGCGGTGGCGGTAAAGAAAGGAAGGAGAAAGCAACTGCGCAGAAAACTTCCGGCGCTGCTGCGACTGCAACAACGAGCCTCCTCGACGCGAAAACGTTAAAAGCTATCCGCGGCGGCGCGGACAGCGAAAAGTTGCGCGCCGCCGCTCGAGAGGCGGAAGGCGTCGCCGCCGAACACGCGAAACAGTCCATCGCGAGAGCGCTGAACGAAAGACTCTTTTGCAGAGCAGCAACAGTTGCCGGCGTCGTCGACGCGCAAATGCATGAATAGCTTTTTTAGAAATAGAGAGAGAGAGAGAAAGAGAGAGAGAAAAACATATAACACGTTTTTAAACATACGCGCTTTTATCGCGAAAGCAAAATGGTATTACAACAAGTCTTATCAATACAAACATCTCTAGGTACGCATAACTACTAAACTACTTCACTGCTCTTTCCTCTTCTTCAGTTCTTCGGCGATTCCTTTTAACTCGTTTTCCAGCGTCATCACGTAATTCTCAAAATCTCCGATTGATTTCAACGACTCGTCGAAGTCGCGTAAACTCTTCACCCACGTTCGGCTTTCGCACTTGAACGCGTCCACTTTTTTCTGCAACACTTTCGCCTCTTTCTCGACTTCTTTTTGGTTTTCAAACACCTCCAAGACGCCTCGATTGATGCCGGAGACTAACGTGGACGTCAGTTTGGCGACTTTTCTCGTCGCGTCTTTTCTGTTTTCCGCTTTACAGAGATTGAAGAGATTTTGATTTACGCGAGTCAGTTCGTTTTTTACAGCAGAGAGAACGAAAGAAAGAAAGAAGGTGTATACCTAGATCTTCGGCGAACCGTCCTTCGGAAGAAGAGGAAACGTATTTCTCGTGTCGCGATAACGCGCGTTCCAACGCATCCTTTGTTGTTGTTGTTGTTATCGTTGTCGTTGCCTTCTTCTTCTTCTTCTCGGTGTCCCTTCGTCGTCCGTCCGCGTCGTCGAAGTCCTTTCCAGAGGAGGACATTTTTCATTGTGGCGAGAGAAAAAGACTTCATGAAAGAAAAAGATGAAAAAAAGGCAAATGCAGAAGCAAAAAAAAAAAAATGTGCCAGACAGAAGACGAGAAAAAGAGACGAGGCAGGTTTTTTCGACCCCTTTTTTTTTTTTCCTTTCCTTTCCAAATCAAAATCCTCGTCAAAGAGAGCGCGCTTCTTTCTGCGCTTCTTCGTTTTTCTTTCTTCTCGCTCGGAGTATTCATTCGTCGCACTTCTCGTTGGTCGCGCGCGCGCGCGCGTATATATATATCTCGAAACGCGCGATCTCGACGCGTTTCACTCGAGAGACGAGACGAGAAAAAGAGAGAGAAGGAAAGAAAACGACGTGCACGAGAGACGACGATCCCGGAGGAAAAAGGGAAGAGGAAGAAAGAAAGATCGAATCGTTTTTTCGGAGCAAAGGTCGTTTGAGTGAGAGCGAGCGAAGACGAGAGAAAGAGAGAGAGGAAGAGAGACTTCTCTCTTCTTTTCAAACAACGCTTTAGTAAAGGTGCGCTTCGCGCGGAGTTCTCTCTCACTCTCTCTCTCTCTCTCGTTCGTTCGTTCGTGTTTGTGACTCTTCAAGCGAGTATACGTTTCTGCGCAACACACAAACACGCACCAAAACGAAAGCAAAATGCGTTCTTCTGTTTCTTCCGCGAAGGAGGAGAAGTCATCGAGAAGAAGAAGAAGAAGAAGAAGAACGACCACCGGAAGGGCGGGGAAGATGCGACCAATGGTGGTATTTCGTCTCTCGTTTAGGAAGCGGATACTTTTCGCGTTCGCGTTTGTCGCCTTTATTTTCGGGACGAGCTTTGGCCGCGGAGGCGTTTCCGCCGTCGAAGTTGATGACGCTACTAAATCGCCTCCTTCTTCGCCGGCGCACTGTGACGCATCGGTGGCACCGGAGAACGGCGATATTGGTAATTGCACTTCAGAGTTGCCGATAGGTCAAACGTGCAGACCAGTGTGCGCCGACGGATTTGTGTTGGCGTTGTCGGGAAAACAGTCGTATTGCGCCCCGGATGGGAAACTCTCCTACGAAGCCGAGTGCGTTTATGACAGTTGTTTTATTTTGGAAAGAAATGCGGCACAAGAGCGGAAACAAAAACCGATGAACGAGATTATCGTCCACCCCGACGGTAAAGACGAGAAAACTGTTCTCGTGTCAAAAGACGAAAGGGAAATGCATGTGGAAGTCGACACGATGCGCACGCGTGCGAAACTCTACTCGTACGCCAACGCGAGCACGAATAATGTGGTCTTGAGTAAGAGATTAATTGCAGGAGGTGAGAACGAGGAAGAGATAGACGTGGAAAAGAGATTGACGGAATTGAGGAAGAAGGCGGTGGAGTTGAGAGAGAGACTCTTACGAGTGAAATATCGATACACGCCTCCTCCTTCACCACCTCCATTACCTCCTTCACCACCACCTTCACCACCTTCACCACCTCCACCACCGCCTCCATCACCGCCTCCATCACCGCCTCCGTTGCCTCCACCGCCGTTACCTCCACCGCCGT
>Ga0255758_10002027_pt1 | contig 19463 bp, 18 predicted proteins | sample 011ome_24_FD_179958 | JGI IMG/M metagenome (GOLD analysis project Ga0255758, IMG submission 179958) | Coastal salt marsh microbial communities from the Groves Creek Marsh, Skidaway Island, Georgia - 011513CT metaG (version 2) | ecosystem: Environmental > Aquatic > Marine > Intertidal zone >...
TTTTGGATATCAAAGCTGAACCTGAAATACCGTAGGATTTAACAAACTGACCTGACTCCTGTAATGAGACATTCAACTGTTTTGATTCTATATATCGCACTTTACGACCAACCGTTGCAAAAGGCGTCCGTGAAGCTTGAATATGAACAGTATCAACCGGCTCTATTGGTGGGTAATGCAGATGGCTTTCCAAAGAATCTATTCCGGACAGTGCAAACAGGGCGGTATGTATGAAGGCCATCGACATATATCAAGCCGGTTTTTGAAAATAAAATAGATGGTGACAGGTACTGCAGTACGTGAATCTCCACCGTGCTTTTATTCCCGAAAGCCGATTTTAAATAGAGTGTGGCAGGTCTTCTGACTTCCTCGCGGCAGGCGCCTTCCCGTTCTTAACAGTGGCATAAAGGCCTACAGCATTTGCTTTAGCAGAGGTTACAGCTGCGGGTACAGTTGCAGATTTACACTACATTCCCTTTTCGTCTTGATTTGTCTTGCCCGACTAAATCAAGAACCAAAACTCTAGGACAAAACTAGACTAAAGGATGAGATTCGTTTTGTTTTATTTTCCACATAATTAATCGAAACAAAATCAGGTCTATCGATGGTTTTCCACAGCAGCTCATTGATGGATGTAACTTGCTTAACCATTTAAATGAAGCTAAAAATCTTTTGTTTGCTCGCTGCAGTTTGTGTCGCACCACTCAGAGCACAAAATAAACAGGTATATGATTTACGGCGTTGTATTGAAACGGCAATTGAAAACAACATTGATATTCAATTGAGCGAGCTGAACGTTGAAAATGCGGACATCTCATATCGCCAATCATTACTAAATATGGCGCCAAATCTTTCAGCCAACGGCGGACAGTTTTACCAAAGTGGTCGTAGTATTGACCGTTTCAGTAATCAATTCGTACAAAAGACGGTAGGTAACAGTTCTGCACAGCTTCAAAGTAACTGGTTACTATACGCTGGTGGTTCTATTAGAAACACCATCAAACAGAGAAAAAAAACTCTTGAAGCGGCTCACCTTGACTACCAACAAGTACAACAGAATATTGCTTTAAATGTAGTTCTGACCTATTTACAATGCCAACAAAACAAAGAATCTTGGGCCGCGCAACAATCGAATACACAAAATGCAGTAAGAGAAACAAAACGCATCGAGAAGCTATACAAAGCTGGGGCTTCCAATCAAGGTGCCTTATTAGCTGCACAAGCGCAAGAAGCCCAAGCAACATCTTTGGAGGTTCAATCGAAAAACCAGTATTTGAATTCAATTTTATCCCTTAAAAACTTGATGCGATTGGATCACACGGAAATGCTTCAACTTGCTGATATGACAACGGCGGTACCCGAATATGTTGAATTCCCTATTGAAGTGAATGAGTTAATTGACTCGGCCCTTAGTCACAGGCCAGATTATCAAGCCTCTAGCAAGCGTAGTGAATCTATGTTGTATGCACTGAAAGCGGCTAAAGGCGCATTACAACCTACATTGTCTGTGGGGGCTAACTTGAGCACGGTATATTCCGACAACGCCATTGAAATCACCGGGGCTCAAATCAGCGGCACCCAGCCCATCGGTTTTGTTCAGGGATCGGGAGATATCGTAGAAGCACCCACCTTTGATTATAGTACCCAAACCATAGGATTTGGAACTCAAATGCGGGACAACTTTGGACAGAGTTTTGGGGCCACTCTATCGGTGCCCATTTTCAATCGATTACAAACTCAAACCAATATCGCACAATCACGATTGGCTCTAATCCAAAGTAAATGGAACCAAAAACAAATCAAACAAGCCGTGATCAACGATGTGGTAAACGCCCAACAAACCTTTAATTCGGCTGCCACGAATTACCAAGCCTTAAGAAGTAACTATGAGGCCCAATCCAAAAATTTAGACTTCGTGCAAAAACAGTTCAATTTGGGGCAAGTTAGCTTTTACGAGGTTCAACAGACAAAAAATCAAGAACGACAAGCATATCAACAAATGCTTTCAGCGAAATACGAAGCGGCATTGAGGGATATAATCCTTCAGTTCATTGCTCATGGCGATATAAAAAGAATTGACTAAATCAGATGAAGAATAAAAAACGAGTTTATTGGATTTCGGGTATTATAATTTTAACGCTCATCGTTGCAGCAAGCATATTTAAAGGTGGAAAAAGCGAAGAGTTAGTAACTACCGAGAAAATTCAAGATAAAACGATCGTAGAAACGGTAACAGTCACAGGTAAAATCCTTCCCAAATCTGAAGTAAAAATTAGCCCAGATGTAAGCGGTGAGATTATTGATATGTTTGTCAACGAAGGTGATTCTGTTGTTGAAGGACAGCTACTTGTAACCATTAATCCAGAAATTTATCTAACCACCGTTAATCAGTTAAGGGCAAATCTTAATAATGCCAAAGCGAACTTGTCTTCGGCCGAGGCTCAAGAACTTAGATCTAAAGTTGCCTTGGATATTGCTGAAGATAATTTTGAGAGACAAAAAAAACTGCATCAGGAAAATATCACTTCAGATCTAGAGTGGGAAAATGCCAGAGTTCAATATGAACAAATTAAAACAGAAGCTACCGTTGCGTCAAAGAATAAAACGGCTGCTTTATATAACGTAAAAAGTTTAGCAGCCCGCTTAGATGAAGGAATGAAAACATTGGATAGAACAAAGATTCTTGCTCCTCAATCAGGTATTGTAACACAGTTGAGTTCGGAAAAAGGGGAACGTGTCGTAGGGACTGCACAAATGGCGGGAACTGAAATCATGAGGATTAGCGACCTAAGCCGAATGGAAGTTGAAGTTAAAATAAATGAAAATGATATCGTGCGTCTTGAATTAAACGACGAAGCCGATATCCGAGTTGACGCCTATCCAAAGAAAACCTTTACCGGAAGAGTAACAGAAATAGCTAATTCAGCAAAATTCAATGCCAACATGGACATTAATGAGCAGGTAACGAATTACACAGTTAAGATACAAATTGATCCATCCAGCTACGCTGATTTAATTAGCGCAAGCAAGCCACAACCATTGCTTCCAGGCATGACTGCCTCAGCTGAGATCAAAACTGAAAAAAGAGAAAACGCACTTGCCCTTCCCATTGCGGCATTAACCACAAGAGATCCAAAGAAGGATAAAAGTAAAGATTCAAATTTAGATGAAATTGAAACTTGGGTTTTTGTTTATGAAAACGGGAAAGCCGTTGCCAAGAAAGTAAAAACCGGAATACAAGATCTAGACTACTTTGAAGTTATTTCTGGTTTAAGTAAAGGAGAAAATGTCATTACTTCACCTAGTATGTCTATTGCTAAAACAATGATGGACGGGGATAAGGTGTCAAGGAAGCCTACAAAGTAGCCAGGCAAATTCAACCTTGCCCGTTATGGTATTTGGAATTATGCTTTTTAGCCTCTTTTTCCTTTTGATGGTAGCGTTTTAAAACCATATAAACAGCGGTAAAAACAATCGCCGAAATGATGATTTCATACATAAAAACTTCCCCCTTGAATGCGTTCAATGATGCAGAAGTCGTATCTGGATTCATACCTACAAATTAAGCGATTAACCTTTACTTTTAGCCTAAATAATCCGTAAATTGCGGTATATGTCAAGTAAGAGTTATATCGAATCCAACAGAGAACGTTTTTTAGAAGAATTATTTGAGTTATTACGAATACCTAGCATTAGTGCTGATTCAGCATTTTCAGGTGATGTGCGTAAATGTGCTGAAACCGTTGCTGACTTTTTGAAAACAGCAGGTGCCGATAACGTGATTTTGGAAGAAACAGCTGGTTATCCCATCGTTTACGGTGAGAAAATAATTGACACAAATCTCCCGACGGTTCTGATATACGGACATTATGATGTTCAACCGAGTGTGCCCGATGAGCTATGGGACACTCCTCCGTTTGAGCCGACTATCAAAAATGATAAAATATACGCTCGGGGAGCCTGCGACGATAAAGGACAAATGTTCATGCATGTAAAAGCATTTGAGTCAATGATGCAAACAAATGAATTGACATGTAACGTGAAATTCATGATTGAGGGTGAAGAAGAAGTAGGAAGCAGTAATTTAGATACGTATTGCAAGAACAATAAAGAAAAATTAAAAGCGGATGTTATCCTTATTTCCGATACCTCGATGCTTGCCAACGATATGCCGAGTATAGATGTAGGACTTAGAGGATTGAGCTATGTGGAGGTTGAAGTTACTGGACCTAACATTGATTTACATTCGGGTGTTTACGGTGGAGCTGTGGCAAATCCCATCAATGTATTGTGCGACATGATCGCCGGAATGAAAGACGAGAACAACCACATTACCATCCCTGGTTTTTATAAAGATGTTTTAGAAGTATCCCCTGAAGATCGTGCGGCTATGGCTAAAACACCATTTAGCCTTGATATATACAAGAGTCATCTAGAAATAGATGACGTGATGGGTGAGGAAGGATTTTCTACCTTAGAAAGAACTGGAATACGTCCTACGCTAGACGTAAATGGAATATGGGGAGGTTACACCGGAGAAGGCGCAAAAACGGTTTTACCATCCAAGGCTTATGCAAAAATATCGATGCGTTTGGTCCCCAACCAGTCATCCGAAACCATTACTAAACTATTTACCGATTATTTCAATAGCGTTGCTCCAAAAAGTGTAAAGGTTAAGGTAACTCCACATCATGGAGGAGAGCCGGTACTGACCCCTACTGATAGTGTTCCATATAAGGCTGCAGCTGCAGCTATGAAAGATACTTTTGGTAAGGATCCAATCCCTACCAGAGGTGGAGGTAGTATACCCATTGTTGCCCTATTCGAGAAAGAGTTGGAGACCAAAACGGTATTAATGGGCTTTGGATTGGACAGCGATGCTATTCACTCTCCAAACGAACATTACGGGGTTTTCAATTATTTCAGAGGTATTGAAACCATCCCAAGATTTTTTTACCACTTTGCAGAAATGAACAAGTAATGGCGCTTTTAGACGGTGAAGTTTACGAGGAATATCGTCACGATTTATTAAATAAATACCGTCTTCTTCTGAGGACCCTCAGCGGTAAGATTGCAAAGGATAAAACGAAATCTATTCGTCAAGCCTTTGATTATGCCGCACGGGCCCACGAAGGAACCGTTAGAAAAAGCGGTGAGCCTTATATTTTTCATCCATTAGCCGTGGCACAAATTGCTGCCGGTGAACTTGGCCTAGGTGCAACTTCTGTGATTTGTGCACTTCTTCACGACGTGGTTGAAGACACGGAAATCACGCTTGACGATATTGAACGAAAGTTTGGTTCAAAAGTATCCGATATCATTGGAGGCCTTACCAAAATATCCGTTGTATTTGAAACAGTGGATGCTGATGCAAGTATACAGGCTGAAAACTTCAAAAAAATGCTCCTTACCCTTGGTGAGGATTTGAGGGTAATCTTGATTAAGCTCTGCGACCGATTGCATAACATGAGGACATTGGGTTCCGTTCCCGATAAAACCAAGCTTAAGATTGCCTCCGAAACTATGTTTATTTATGCTCCCCTTGCCCATCGTCTAGGGCTGAATGCTATAAAAACAGAGATGGAGGACCTCGCATTGAAGTACACAGATCCCGTAACCTACCGTTTTATCTCAGATAAAATTAGTGAAACAAAACAATCACGACAACGCTACATAAGAGAGTTTATTGAGCCGATTCGTAACGAATTGCAACATTCTGGTCTTGAAATCAAAGAAATCAAAGGACGTCCTAAAAGCATATTCAGCATACACCGTAAAATGCAACAACAGGATATTTCCTTTGAGGAAGTCTATGATGGTTTTGCTATTAGAATTATTCTTCAAACAGACATCTATTCAGAAAAGGCAGATTGCTGGCGGGCTTATTCCATTATTACCGATAAATACCGTCCTCATCAAGGACGTTTGAGGGATTGGATAAGCAGACCAAAAAACAACGGTTATTCCGCTTTACACACCACCGTACTTGGGCCTAAAGGTCGTTGGGTGGAGGTACAAATTCGTTCGAAAAGAATGGATGATATTGCCGAACGCGGATTAGCTGCACATTGGAGATATAAATCTGAACAAGGAGAAAAAATCATTAGTACGCCCCAAGATGATGCTTTTGATCATTGGTTAAACGCCGTAAAAGATACATTGGAGAATAATGACTTATCTGCGATGGATTTGGTCAATGAATTCAAAAACACGCTACTGGGTGAAGATATTTATGTCTTTACGCCGAAAGGTGATGTCAAATCCATGCCAATGGGTTCTATAGCCTTAGATTTTGGATTTGCTATACATACAGAAGTAGGACTAACGACAATTGGAGCTAAAATAAATAACAAGCTCGTACCGATTAGCAAAGAATTGAAAAGCGGTGACATCATTGAAATCCTCACCACTTCCAAGCCGAGAGCAACACAGCAATGGTTGAATATCGTTAAAACCGGTAGAGCAAAAACAAAAATCCGTGAGTTTCTTAGAGATGAACGCACTAAACTCGCAGGTAGAGGGAAAAGTATCATGGAACGTATGTTCCAAAAGCATGAAATTCCATTTACTGACAAACACATCCAATTATTAAATAAACATTTTGGGTACCCTAATTCTAGCGAGTTTTTTAATGCCGTTGCTCAAGGGAAAATTCGAATGATGAAGGAGAGTCTAATGGCTATTTTAGAAGAAAAGGTATATAGCGATAAGACTCAAACTAAAAAGGACAAAAAGAAACAGCAACAGATTGTTTTCGGAGAAGATTATGAAATGCCATATTCTTTGGCCCGTTGTTGTAATCCATTACCCGGTGAATCCATTTTTGGTTTTGTAACCGTTGGAGATGGAGTAAAAATTCACAGAACCACCTGTCCAAACGCTGAAAAACTCATGAGTCAATATGGTTACCGGATTATTCCTGCTACATGGCAAAACTTATATAATGAATCATTCGATGCAAATATTTCCGTTCGTGGGGTTGATGACGTCGGAATAGTAAGCAAGATAACGGATATCATCTCACGAGATTTAGAAGTGAACATGAAGAGCATCAATATAAAGGCTAATAATGATGGAACGTTCGGCGGTACAATTGAAATTTTAGTTCAAAATAAAGATCACCTCACTGAGCTTGTAAGTACAATCAAAAAAGCCCATAAATACATTGAGGTTGAGCGAATAGAATCACTCAACCTCAATTAATTCAGTTTTTAAATTTTTAATTAACCCGCGCCTTCCAATGCTGCAACGCCACCCACGATTTCTGAAATCTCACGTGTGATAGCCGCCTGACGTGCTTGGTTATACGCTAATCGTAGTGAACTCAATAATTCACCTGCATTTTCAGTAGCCTTATCCATTGCCACCATACGTGCACCATGTTCTGAAGCCAATGAATCAAGCATGGCTCTGTACATATGTGTTTTCAATGAACGAGGTATCAAATCCTCTAAAATAGCCACCTTATTTGGTTCAAACAGATAATCTCCCACTGCTTGATCTGAAGAATCTTCTGAAGGGGTTACAGGTAACAAAGCATCTGAAGTTAAAATCTGCGTAGCCGCATTCTTGAACTGATTATACACTACCTCTAGCTTATCAATTTCTCCAGCTCGAAATCTTTTCAAAAGAATTTCTGAGAACTCAAATGATTTCTCCGCAGATAAACCATTAAGCATAGACATAAACTCGGTGTTTACCTTATAGCCAACTCGACCTAAACTTTCAGCTGCTTTTTTACCGACACAAATAATTTCTACATTACCCGCTGCATGTAAGTCCTTGTATTTTTCATCAATAAGACGACGAACCTGTTTGTACACATTAGCATTGAATGCTCCACATAAACCACGATCGCTACTGATCACCACAAGAGCTACTTTCTTCACCTCTCGTTGTTTGAAATACACAGCTAGTTTATCATCGTCCACACTCTCTTGTAGGTTGGACATGATACCTTGCAATTTCATGGCATAAGGACGCATACGCATTATCGCTTCACTCGCTTTTCTTAATTTCGTTGCACTCACCAACTTCATCGCTTTGGTGATCTGCTGCGTACTAATCGTTGAAGATATCCGAGCGCGTATTTCCTTTTGATTTGACATGGACTAGGGTTGGTTTATTGGTAATTTTTTGCGATCTCAGCTCCTGCCTCTTCAAGAACTTTCTTCACGTTATCATCAATTTTACCTGATTTCAACGTATCCAAAACATCCTTGTGCTTTTGAGTTAAGTAAGAAATAAATGATTCTTCAAACTCACGGATCTTATTTACTGGAACACTACGTAATTTGTTCTGCGTTCCTAAATAAATCATGGCAATTTGGTTTTCTACCGTTTGAGGACTGAATTGAGCTTGCTTCAACATTTCAACGTTTCTAGCTCCTTTTTCCAATACACTCTTCGTTGCAGCATCAAGGTCACTACCGAATTTCGCAAATGCCTCAAGTTCACGATATTGAGCCTGGTCAAGTTTCAATGTACCTGCCACTTTCTTCATTGACTTGATTTGTGCGTTACCACCAACACGAGATACAGAAATACCTACGTTAATCGCTGGACGAACACCAGAGTTAAATAGATTTGATTCCAAGAAAATCTGACCGTCGGTGATGGAAATTACGTTGGTTGGGATATATGCTGAAACGTCTCCTGCTTGTGTTTCAATAATTGGTAAGGCAGTCAAAGACCCTCCACCTTTTACTTTACCCTCCAAAGAAGGAGGTAAATCATTCATGTTTTTTGTAATCTCGTCGTTCGAGTTCAATTTGCACGCACGCTCAAGGATACGGCTGTGAAGATAGAATACATCACCAGGGTATGCTTCACGTCCTGGAGGACGACGAAGTAATAGGGAAACCTCACGATATGCAACCGCTTGCTTCGATAGATCATCGTAAACAACCAATGCAGGTAATCCTAAATCACGGAAATACTCACCGATAGCACAACCAGCCATAGGTGCGAAGAACTGCAATGGAGCTGGAGCTGAAGCCGGAGCAGAAACTACAACCGTATAAGCCATCGCGCCATTTTCTTCTAAAGATTTAACTACTTGCTTCACCGTGGATTCTTTTTGACCACATGCTACGTAGATACAATACACTGGGTTACCAGCCTCGTAAAATTCTTTTTGATTGATGATGGTATCGATAGCAATCGCGGTTTTACCCGTTTGACGATCACCGATGATCAACTCACGCTGACCTCTACCAATTGGAATCATCGCGTCTATCGCCTTGATACCTGTTTGTAAAGGCTCGGTTACAGGCTCACGAAACAGTACACCTGGTGCTTTACGCTCAAGTGGCATTTCGTATACGTCGCCTTCAATAGGACCTTTTCCATCAATGGGTTCACCTAGTGCGTTTACAACACGACCGAGCATTCCATGACCCACTTTTAAACTCGCAATCTGGTTGGTTCGTTTAACCTTATCTCCTTCCTTGATATCCGTACTGCTTCCCATAAGTACAGCACCTACGTTATCTTCTTCAAGGTTTAATACAACGGCACGAACGCCATTTTCGAATTCTACAAGCTCACCACTTTGTACTCCGAAAAGTCCATAGATACGAGCAATACCATCTCCTACTTGGAGTACGGTACCTACTTCTTCTAAGTTAGCAGCACTGTTAAAACCATTGATTTGGTCTTTTAAAATGCTGGATACTTCGTCTGGCCTGATTTGTGACATGGTTTTTTATGCGATTTGAAGTTCTTTTTTAATTTTATTGATTTGTGTTGACACCGTGCTGTCGAAGATTTTACCACCAAATTCGATGGTTAAACCGCCCACTACGCTTGTGTCAATATTAGTTTTAACATCAACTGATTTTGAATCAGTGATAGACTTGACATATTTTTCAATGTCACTGAGGGTACTTTTGCTCAACTCGACAGCACTATTGACTTCGACTTGCACGATTTTTTTCGCCTCGTTATACATGGCGATGAAAGACTTCGCCATTGCCGGAATGTAGGATTCACGCTTTTTGTCTACCATTAAGCTATAAACACCTCGTGAAAGTTCGTTCTGTTTCTCAGTTAACTTTAAAACAGCCTCTTTCTTTACCGAGATGTTGTAAAGAGGGCTGTCTAAAAACACAATGAATTCATGACTATCATTTGATAGATCAGTCAATTCCTGCATATCCTTCATTACAGCATCTAATACACCATCTTCCTGTGCTTTGAGAAACAAAGCTTTGGCGTAACGAGAGGCAATTTTTAGTTCTGACATATTTTAAGCTTCAGCCTTTTTAGTTAATTCACCTAAATGAGTTGAAATTAACGCTTGTTGGGCTTCATTATTTTCCAGTTTATCAGCCACTAATTTTTCAGCTATTTGAACCGAGAAAGAAGCAATTTCCTTTTTCAACTCTTCCATAGCCGCTGATTTTTGTTTTGTAATCTCGTCTTGTGCACGCGCGATCATTTTTTTAGCTTCCTCGTCTGCTAATGATTTAGCTTCACCAACGATTTTTTCTTTCATCTCTTTGGCTTCCTTCAACATGGCATCGCGCTCTTGACGTGCATCCGCCAATAGCTGCTCATTTTCACCCTGTAAACGAGCCATTTCGCCTCGTGCATTTTCCGCTTGATTCAAAGCGTCATTGATGCTTTCTTCCCTATTTTTAATTGACTCTAAAATAGGCTTCCAAGCAAATTTCTTTAATATAAATAGAAGGATGCTAAAGGTAACAAGCATCCAAAATACCAATCCTATAGCGGGTGTAACTAATTGCATTTTTTTTAATTTAAAAACGGGGGCTTTTTACAGCCCCCGATAGTTTCTTACAAGAAAAGAATCAACAAACAAACAACGATTGCAAAGAATACAGCACCCTCGACAAGAGCTGCAGCTACAATCATATTCGCACGGATATCACCTAATGATTCAGGTTGACGTGCAATTGATTCCATAGCGCTACCACCGATTCTACCGATACCAATACCAGCACCAATCGCTGCCAGACCAGCGCCAATAGCGGCACCCATTTTACTGTAAGCAGCGGCTAAATCCGTTGCTTGAAGAAGCGTGTTCATTAAACTCATAGTTATTTTGATTTATTTTTTAAATTTTATTTAAATTAATGATGTTCCTCCACTGCCATACCTACATAAATGGCAGATAAAAGCGTAAATACATAAGCCTGTAGAAATGCTACCAACAATTCTAAGAGACTCATAAAAACAGTAAAGGCAACGCTCAATGGACTTACTGCGTAACCTAAAGTTGGGCTCATTGCTCCGAAGATAAAAATCAAGCTGAAGAACCCTAAAATGATGATATGTCCTGCCGTAATATTGGCAAACAAGCGAAGCATTAGAACCAATGGCTTCAAAACCACCCCTAATACCTCGATTGGAATTATAATGATGTACATCCACACAGGGACGTCAGGCATGAAAATATGCTTCCAATAATACTTGTTTCCACTGAACGTAACCGTAACAAAAACAAATAATGCCAATACCATGGTTACCGCAATATTTCCAGTAACATTTGCCCCTCCTGGAAAAAACGGAATTTGACCTGTTAAATTCAATGTAAAAATGAAGAAGAAGATGGTCAGTAGGAAAGGCATAAAGCGATTAGCTTTTGGCCCAATATTGGGTTTAATCACATCATCACTCAAGAAAACAACCAACGGTTCTAATAAATTGTAAAATCCTTTAGGCGCCTTCCCTTGGTTCTTAGCATAATGTTTAGCCATACTCGTCACCATTAAAATCAACAATATGGCGCCGATGAACATTGCTGCAACATTTTTGGTAATACTCAAGTCATATAACACCTCTTTGTTTGATTCATCTTCCCATTCGATCTGTCCCTCATGGTTGAGTTTAAATCCTTCATATGATGCGTGACCGTGATGGAAATTAGATGAAGAAAACAAAATAACTCCTTTACTTTCAGTGTAGATAATAACAGGTAGTGGTATAGAGACTGCATGATCTCCCTCACCCCATAAATGCCAATCATGCGAATCAGAAACGTGCTCGATGATCATGGTCCCCGGATTAAATCCTTCGGACTCATGAGATTCGGTAGAATGCTCGGTAGACTCAGTAGAAGGAGTCATTTCATGCTGAGCATCATTGTGTTTTTCGTGACCCTCTTGGCTAGCTGCACCTAATTGCATCGCAAAAAACAGCGACAAAACAGAAAACACACTTGCCTTTAAGACGCTTGTGTTTTTCGTAAATCTTTGATTATCAGACATTTCAGTTTTTATGTGACATTTTCGATTCGGGGCGCAATTTAGTGCGCATTTCACGAATATCAAAGAAAAGAAATAAAAGAAAAGTAACAATATATCCCGCCACAAAACCCAACTCTACCTTCGGCATATTGAACAAACTGATTCCCAGAAAGATAACCACTAGAAACAATCTTAACATTGAAGCGATCATAAGCTTCCTAATTCCCTTGTTTGGATCTTGTTTTTCATCGTGCATGCTCATGTAATGAACAAGAATAAAAACGAGGGCCATAAATATAACCGCTGGATAAATCCATGGTGTCAGGGGGTAGTTTGTAAATTGCTCAGAAAGTATAAAACTGAGAATTATCATTACAGCTAAAACAACGCTTCTTACAATATATGATCTCATTTTCGCCTTTTTAATCCAGTGAACACACGATAAAGAGCAATACCCATTCCGGCAAAAATCCCGACTAAAGTTCCTGTTGGAAATTTACTCTGTGCCTTTTCATCAATATACCTACCCAAGAATGTAGCACCCACAATGGTAACGATCATCTGTAAAGCCATTGAAGTGTACTGGATAAACCCCCTGTTATTATTTAGCGGATTCTGTTTCATTGACTTTAGGCATCACTGGGTTCAAGTTATCACCCATTTTGCAGTGCCCGTTGAAAACACCACCCTGTTCAATAATAATTTGTTTGGTATGGATATCTCCAGTCACTGAAGATTGACCATGCAAGACGGTAGTCTCATCCGCATGTACATTTCCAATAACTGACCCCGAAATACTTATTTGTGAACCCGTAATATCACCGGTAACTTTCCCACTTGGACCAACCACCAACTTTTGGCTCACCTCGATATTTCCCTTTACTACACCATCAATACGAATATCTCCAGAACATTGAATATCGCCTTTGATCGTTGTTCCCGTTCCAATGAGATTCAGGAGTTTTTGAGGGGTATTTCCGGATTTTGATTTACCGTTTCCAAGCATAACTTTTTAAATGAGTTGCAAAGATACAGCACAATGTGTTTTTTACCCAAAATCAATTCGACACAGATTCTCTCCGTCGAACAGAAGTAGAATCATATTTGCTTTCATTATCTGAAAGCAAGTTGTTCAAAACCTCAGATTTTTGGTTGCGAATTTCTAGTTCTTCCTCAAGCTCTTTAAACTCCTCGTATACTTCCATTAATTCTCTTTTTTCGGTGGAGGATAATTCCTGAGGAATCAAGCTGCGCAAAGGGGTGTAAGAAAATAATGCATACATAAGTATCGCAAAAAATAGCAACAGCCCGCTGAACATACTTAAAATATTCAAGGGAGTTAACTTCACAGAGGCAATTTCAGCAAAGGTCTCATCGTTCATTAGTACAAACCGATGTTTATTTCTAAGTTTAGAGAAGATTTTTTTGCTTTTGTTTGCCATCTAATGATTAAACAACTGAGAATCGTTTGAAATATTTGTCAAAAATACCGCATTTAAAGGATAAATCTATGAGATTTGCGGTACTCAAGGTGCGCCGATTTCAGATTTTAATAGTAGTCATCCTCAGTCTTTTTACTTCTTGCGGAAATGAGGAGTCATGGACAAATAAAGCCTGGCATAACACTCTCGCCCATTATAATATATTTTTTAACGGGGAGCAGAAATGGTTGGAAACCCACCAGACCGTAAGAGAGTCTTACAAAGAAGACTTCCGAAAACCCATTGAATTATTCAATTATGGTAGTCTCACCGGTTTACAGGCCAATTTAGCGGCTATGGATGAGGTCATAAAAAAGGCCAGCACCATGATTGACAAACACCCTAAAAGTAAATGGGTTGACGACGCCTACTTACTCACGGGTAAAGCTTACTTATTCAAAGGTGACGCTACCGCGGCTATCAATATTTTTGAGTATGTTTACTCCCAATATTCAGATCCCGTAATCCGTTTTAAAGCTAAATTATGGACAGTAAAAGCCTTGCTATTGCAAAACAAAATAGTGGATGCCGAGGCGATGGCTCAGTTCGTGATAAAAAATCCTGAATTACCCAAGAGAATGCTTTTTGAAGCGCAATTAACTCTAGGGGCGATTTATCACAAACAAAAGAAATTCCAACAAAGTGCTGAATTGCTATCGAAAGCATTACCAAATATTAAAAACAGAATGGATAAGTACCGAGTATATTTCGCTCTCGGTCAGTCTTATCAGCAATTGGAGGATTTCGAAAAAGCGGAGAGAGCTTATTCCAAAGTTCCAAAATTCAATCCTCCTTATGAAATCACATTCAATTCACAGATTGAACAAGTGAGTATACTTTCAGCAAAGCAACAGAACTATGAACGCGCGAATAAAATATTGGAGAGGATGCTGCGCGATGATAAGAACATAGATTACCGAGGAAAAATATATTTCCGTATGGCTCTAAACCAACTCAATGCCAACGACAGAGAAAAGGCCATCGCTACCTTGCGAAAATCTGTGGTAGAATCACAATCAGATAATAACCAAAAAACCACCTCCTACTTAAAACTAGGTGACATACATTACGCCAATCGTCAGTTTGAATGGGCAGGAAAATATTACGACTCGGCCTTTCGTGTTTTAGATGAAACACATCCAAATTTTGAGAATATTTTAAAGCGAAACGAAATCCTTTCTGAACTTTTAGGTCATTTAGTAACCATCAAACAAAACGACTCCCTAATTCGGATGGCAAACGACGAACGATTTAGAGATCGTGTCATTAAAGCTCAGAAAAAGGCTGAAAAAGAATCCGCCGAACGCATCAAAAAAGCACTGGCTAGTCAGCAATACAACAATAATTCTTCCAATCAACCTTTCGGTGCAGGAAACATGCCTGGCAATACCAATATACCTTCTATGCCTGCTATGGGAGGAGGTGCAGGAGGAAGCACCTTTCCGTTCTATAACGTCATAACGCGTAAAAACGGCAAAAACGAATTCAAGCGAAAGTGGGGCAATCGGTCTAATTCAGATTATTGGAAGTACGCCTCAAAAATGCAGAGCAACCAAGCACTGAATAATAACAACCCAAATTCTCCAGGTACCAATAGCGACTCAAAAGACAGTATTTCGAATACTTCAGATCCTCAAATCACGGATAATTCGAATCAAGAATTCTTAAAAGATGTTCCTAAGGAAGACCAAAAGTATTACCGTGGTATTCCGTTCAAGAAGAAAAAACAACTGGAAATGTTAAAAGAGGTTGAGATTGCTTTATTCGAATCCGCAAATATCTATAAAGAAAGACTAGCCGAATATCCTACAGCAGTATCTCAATTTGAACAACTGGTTTCCCGTTTTGATACCTCAAAATATTTGCCTCAGGCATTTTATGAATTGGTAAAATTGAATCGTTTGGTAGGAAGACCTACGTTGGCAAAACTTCATCAAGACACACTCAAACGTAAATTCCCCGAAAGCATTTATGTGAAGATGCTAGAAAACCCGGAAGCCCTTAAAAACATACGCAAGAGCCAAATAGCTGGAAGCCAAATTATTCATAAAAAATTCGATTCTATGTCGATGGCTTTCCAACAAGGTGATTACAAGAGTGCCAAGAAAATCAAACTAGCAACTGATTACAGTTACTCAGGGAATGCCCTTCAGCCGAGATTTGACTATCTCTACGCATTATGTATGTTAAAGACGGATAGTGCCAAAGCGATACCATACCTTGAACAACTTACGCTAGATCACCCTAATACCGATGCGTCTGAAAGAGCAAAAGACTTAATACGTTTATTAACGGAGCGAAACACCGTGTCTGACGTGTCGTCCGACACGTTACTTCAACAAAGTGCATCTTTCACAATCTACGATGAAACCATCCCTTTACAAGTGGCTATTATCATTCCGAAATCAGCGAATAAAAATATGGTGAAGGCCATGATCTCTGATTTGAATAAAAAAGATTTTTCATTTGATAAGTTGGTTATGGGTAGAACACTTGCTTTAAATGAAGAGTATTTACTCATCGTGGAGAATTTCCCTGACAACGATAAAGCGCTGTTCTACATGAGATATTTGAGGAAACAGCAATCATTATTCAACAGCCGTGGCGTTTCAAATTATTCGGTGGTTGCCATTCAACCTGCGAATCTTCAAAGCATTTTAATAAAACAGGAAGCGGGAGAATACATCGATTGGTACCAAAAGCAATATCCTTAATCAAGCAGAGCAACTTGATGAGCGAGAGTATTTGTATATTTGAGTAAATACTATCACCTTATGAAATTTTATCCTAAACTTTGGCTTGCCTATTTCTCCCTTTTTTTAATGGGGTGTCTATTTTTTGTAGGTGTTTCATATGGCTTGTTGGGAGAAATGCCCGAGGTTGAAGACCTGGAGAACCCTAAGAATTCATTGAGCTCAGAGATCATAAGCAGCGATGGTGTTGTTATTGGTAAATTTTTCCTTGAAAACAGAACCAATGTAGGTTATGAGGATATTAGTCAGAATGTTTACAACGCACTTATTGCCACTGAAGATGTACGGTTTTACAGCCATTCTGGAATTGATCTTCGAGGATTAATTCGCGCGGTAGCCTCATTTGGAGGAGATGGGGGTGCTAGCACCATTTCTCAACAGTTGGCTAAGAATTTATTCAATCGCTTGGATGTTCCAAGTGGGAAAATGGGTCGTATCATCCAAAAGTTCAAAGAATGGGTAATTGCCGTGGAATTGGAAAAACGATATACCAAAAATGAAATATTGGTAATGTACCTAAATACTGTTCCCTTCTCAGGGATCTCTTTTGGTATTGAAGCAGCATCAATAGAGTTTTTTAATAAGAAACCAGTAGAACTCGAAGTACAAGAAGCTGCTGTTTTAGTGGGCATGCTTAAGGCTAATTCTCGATTCAACCCAAAATATAATCCTGAGAAGTCGAAAGAGAGACGCAACATTGTTCTTTCGCAGATGAACAAATACCAATACTTACCCAAGGATAGCTTTGAATCAATAAAGGAAAAGGATATTGTACTGAATTACAGACCTGCGTCAAGTTTGGGCATGGCGCCCTATTTCAAAACGCATGTAGGTAACGAACTTAAATCATGGTGTAAGTCACACGGATATAACCTTTACCGAAGCGGATTAAAAATCTACACCACTATTGATAGCCGAATGCAACAAAAGGCAGAAAAAGCCATTGGCAGGCATCTTGAGGGTTTCCAAAAACAATTTTTTAAATCTTGGGGAAATGCAAAACCTTGGCGTTACATCAGTAATCGTGCAGTTATTCCCAATTTTATCGAAAATGCACTTCGGAGAACTTCCAGATACAAAGGATTACGTTCTCAAGGGTTATCGCATGAAAAGTGTATCGCTGAATTAAAAAAACCGGTAAAAATGACCGTTTTCACTTGGAGTGGAGATAAGGACACAACCATGAGTCCATTTGACTCTATGTCGTATATAAAAAAGATTTTACACGCTGGTTTCATCGCTTTAGAACCAAGTACAGGACATGTAAAAGCCTGGGTAGGCGGAATCAACCATCGTTACTTCAAATACGACCATGTAAATCGCAGAGCAAAACGGCAAGTTGGTTCTACATTTAAGCCATTGGTGTACGCAACCGCCATTGATATAAATAAATACAACCCATGCACCACGTTTCCCAGAGAACGAACGGTATTCGTTTCTGGAGGCGAAATGTGGTCACCGAAAAATTTTGACGGAAAAGAAGGTGGTGTTTGGCCTATATGGAAAGGCTTAGCCCTGTCAGACAATCTCCTAACCGCCCAGGTCATGAAGTCTTTGGGAGAAAACGGACCGGATTTAGTGGTTCAGTTTGCTGAAAGGGTTGGTATAGATAAGGATCAAATTCCAAGGGTACCTTCCATTTGTTTGGGAACGGTAGAATTATCTCCATTTGAAATGGCCTCGGCTTATTCGGCATTCGTCAATAAAGGGATGTGGATAGAACCGAGTTATCTAACTCGAATTGAAGATAAGGACGGTAACGTTATCGAGGAATTTGAACTTCCACGGCACGATCAGGTATTAAGCGAAGAAAATGCATTCACCGTTTTACAGCTACTCAAAAGAGTAGTAGAAAGAGGAACGGGTTATGGGATGAAGAATCGATTTGAACTGGAAGGCGATATTGGAGGTAAAACAGGGACTACACAAGGTGCTGCTGATGGTTGGTTTATGGGAGTAACCAAAGACTTGGTTTGCGCTACTTGGGTTGGAGCGGACGATCCCACTGTTCGGGTTAGAACTTCTTATTGGGGGCAAGGCGGGAAAATGGCACTCCCCATTTTTGGACATTTTATGCAGAGTTTGCAACAAGATAAAAAAGATCCATTTGTTGCAGAACCTTTTGAGGTTCCAGAAGGAATTGACCTTTCTACCCTTTTCAATTGCAAACAAAAGACACAAAACTCCTCCAATACGGGTGGTGATTTGAAGGTAGATGGTCTCGGAGATTAAATCATTTTGAAATTCCATTGCATAAAAGAAATTCCTGCATTACTTTTGCATTCCTTTTAAAAAGAAAGAATAATGAAAAGCGATATACATCCAAGCAATTACCGTAAAGTAGTATTTAAGGATATGAGCTGTGACTATGCGTTTGTTACCCATAGTTGTGTTGAAACTAAGGAAACCATCAAATGGGAAGATGGTAACGAGTATCCGTTATTTAAGTTGGAGATTTCTTCAGCTTCTCATCCCTTCTACACAGGTAAACAAAACTTGGTAGATACTGCTGGTCGTATCGATAAATTTAGAAAGCGTTACGCTAAAAAGTAATAAAACACAATTTGTGTTAGAAGCCCTCTTAATGAGGGCTTTTTTTGTGCCCAAAAAACCTACTATTTTTGAATATGCTAATCACGCTGTTTGAAGAAAACGAAGGTCTTGACCTTTGGCCATTATCTGCAACACGACCTGTTGGAGAACTTAGAGTTGGAATCATGACCATTGCGGAAAAATGGTCGAGCCTTTTAAACGCTGAAGTGATTCATGATACGCGAAATTATTTGCATGAAAAATTCGCACCTATTTCAAAAACAGCAGACCTTCAAATAAATGCCCATGCGCTTCCAACCGAAGAACTAGTAAAATCCATACTGCAACTACAGGATGACCAAGCCCTTGTGGTGGATGAAAGAATTATCGCCAGCAGAGGGAAGGGATCGAAGAAAACAATGGTTGATTATAAAGTATCCTTTGTAGATAGGCCATTTCACATTTTCAAGTTTGCGAGAGAGCAG
>Ga0255758_10002028_pt1 | contig 19459 bp, 17 predicted proteins | sample 011ome_24_FD_179958 | JGI IMG/M metagenome (GOLD analysis project Ga0255758, IMG submission 179958) | Coastal salt marsh microbial communities from the Groves Creek Marsh, Skidaway Island, Georgia - 011513CT metaG (version 2) | ecosystem: Environmental > Aquatic > Marine > Intertidal zone >...
ACCCTAAACCCTGACCAGAAGCGTGGGTGTGCATATTCAGACTGTAACAGTTTTTTGACGCTTTTTTGAAACGACCTAGAAAGCTTTGGAAATTTGTCTGGCACAATGTCTTTAGCAATCAAGCTCATCAGTTTTCTCGTTGCGTTGTCCTCAACTGGTATGGTGCTTGTTAAAACAGACCTTGAACCATTTAGCAAAAAACTTGAGACTAGGGTGTTTCCAAGTCCAACAGATGCTGCATTAGAAGAGTAGGTTTCGCACGCGCTTAGAAAGACATTGTCAGCCCCTATTCCAATGCCCGCTATGGTGTTTGGATCCAATAACGAGATGGTTTCCCCTGTATCTCCATAAATAACCAGAGAGCTTTGCTCTGTTTTCCATTCATTGGAATTTACTGCATGTGTTGCAAACGACATTAAAAACGGACGGTTATTTTTTGTGGCTTCAATTAGTTTTTTTGTTGTCGCATTTTTATTGTTGAGAATTACTCGATTGTTGTCTGAGAATTCATTGCCAACTTCTTCTATTTCTTCTTTGGTGGCTTTGAGGTCTGGGAGCCTCTCAAGGATAATGTCTAATTCGACAATGTTAGTGGATTTGCGTGGCATTTCTGTTATGGAAAGTCCAACAAATTTTCTTTCAGTGATGGCAGCAGACCCAGAATGGGCTAACATGTTTTTTACCGCTAGCATGCCTACAAACGGGTAATGTGAAATCATAAAGTTCTCAATAAGATGTCTTTTTACCAATATTCTATTTTCAGTTTGTCTGTTTTCAATGACCTTTAAGCCCCGGTATTTTGGGTCAGGTTTTGGCCTTTCTTGACCTTTCAAGAGCTCAGCAGAAAATTCAATTGGTATGGCAGCGAAGGGTATATCTTTAGCAATCCCATTGAGCACTAAGATTACTTCTTTTATGTCTGATTTCGGTAGAAGGATTTTGGGATTGAAAGTTCTAGATAATGACTCTGCGCACACAGGGGTCAATGATTTTTTGCCCCTCGTATAATCTTGAAGCTCTTTTAAACAGCTCTCAATATTTGCCTTTTCAAATATCTGAGCTTGGTTCTCTTCTGTGGTGATAGCAAAGATCGACATTTTTTTCATGGTATCTGAAATAGATACCATCATAAGCGCTTGACCGGGTTTTAGGCTCAAAGAAACATCAAAAATTCCCATCGCTTTGGCAGTTGTTAAATCGGAAATTTTTGGGTTTAGATCTCTAATTTGATTGTCTAACTTGACCATGTTGGCGTAGGCTTCGATGGCTATGACGGGGTCATAGGAATCAATGTTTGTATCAGCAGAATTTGTTTGATCGATTTGTTCCGCGCGCCCTGTTTTTTGTTGCCAAATTCGATCCAAAATTTCCCATGAGTCCGCCGTACTCATCAATACCATCATTGGAGTCATCTCATCACTTTGACCAGTGGTTGAGCTTAAGACCAAGTTGTTTCGGGTAAGAAGTTGTTCGGTTGTTCCCTGTTTCCAAAAATACTCGGGAAATTTTTTCTGTGCTTGTTCATGCATCGTGCGAATAATATCTCGTTTGCTGCCAGAAATATTCTCGAGAAGTGAGAGCTGTTCATAGAATTTGTTAACTTGCGGCTCTCTATCAATTAGGAGGTTAGTTAAATTGACTGGAATATTTTGGTTGGGCGAAGGCCGGAACCGCCGCGTCAACGCTATTGTCTCTGGGTCCATGAAGCGTCTTTGGAGAAGGAGGAAGCTAGTTTCGCGCGCAGATGAATTTTCAGAAAAGCTACCCAATAGATCAATTGTTGCATCGATTACGTCTATTGAGCCTTCTCTAGCTGCGAATTCATCTAAATATTTTCTGGGCTCACCAGATTGGTCTTTTTCTGGAATAAATTGATCAATTGCAAATTCAACAAGTCTCTGGATATCAATATTTGGTTTTACGCTATTAGACTGATTAGATAACGCTAGTAACTTGAGATATTTGTCCCGATCGCCCGGCATGACATCGCCTTTTGAGCCATTGGAAGTGTACTTTTGTGTGAGGTATTTATCAAAGGTCTCAAGCGCGTGTAAATATTTGCCATCTTGGGCTAGCTGAACGGCATAGAGAAAATATTTATAGGCATTTATCAAATTTATGATTGGGTCTTCATCATCTGAGCTTGCGTCAGGATAGTTCAAAATCACATCTGACTTTGCAATCATTTTTTGAGTTATTTGGATCAACTCGAAATTGGCGACAAGCCGGTTGAAACCAGACACAACTGTAGAGCTGTTTCTGAGAAAATTTGAGTATAATGTGGTTGTGTTTACGCACTGATCTGAGTTGCTAAGCTGACCAATGAGCCCATAAACACCGTCGGCATAACCAATCCCTTTGAAGAAATCATCGCGGGAAATCGCAAATAAGATACGTCCTTTTGCAAATTCAAAGGCGCTTAATTTGGAAGTGAGGTTTTGGGCCAGTGCTTGGCCCTTTTCAATCATGCTTTTCTGAAAGGAACTACAATTTAAATGTAGTGCTAAGCTGTACTTGAACCCGTCGCTCTCAGAAAAAATGTGCGAATACAATTTGAACGCAACGTCTGTGGCCGGCTTTTTGTCCAGAATTAGAGGTATGAGTCTGCTGTGGATGAAGTGCTTGATTTCTGGCTTCTGATATTTCTGGCTGTTTTTGATCTTAATGTCAGTTGTTGGGGCTTTGGCTAACCTATTTGCTTCTAAAATGATTTCCCAAATGAGTTGCTCAAGTTCGAGCTCGCTGTTTGAAGGGTGGCCGATTATTGGAAATGCTTCCAACGTCTTTTGTCCGGAAATTATATCTAGAGTGCAAGTTTCCGCTGTTTTTGTTTTTTCTCTGACATTTTGGATAAGCTTTATGTAGTCAATTTGTAGTGCCTCTGCGTCAGGGCTACATCGCACGAATGGTATTATTGGCTCAGGCTGCCCAGTTAATAATTCCAAAATCACTTCTGACTTTTTTATCTTAGCATCGAAGCTTGAAAAGCCATCCTTTATGATGTGCCAACGAAAGTTTGATTTGGTGATGCTATTGTTAGAAAAATTCAAACTTATGTACTGGTCAGTTGTGGCGATTAGAAGATTAAGAGGTTTTTTTGATTTGATGCGGTCTATTAGTCTGCTTGTTAACTCCATATCTCGAAAGACCATCTGCGGCATAAGGTCAACCGATTTAGTGAACTTGAAAACCTTCCTTGTTTTTGAAAGTTCAGAAAATTCATAATTGTCTGAAAGCTGATCAGACGGGCCCTTCCGCTCAGCCAACTTCTGATCAAGGACGTATGCTGGTTTGCCTGATGCCCAGATTTTGAAGAACCAATCCTCACCATCGGGTTTGCAAATTGCGGTGAACACTATGGTCCCTGTGTTTTTGTCCAAATTAATTTTGTGACAATTATCAACCTCTACAAGGTGATGATTTGGCCCCCAATCCACCTCATTTGCGTGCCCGACCGAAAACCAACAGACAAACAAAGCGGAAAAAACAGCACAATAATTTTGCCTCAAGAGCATAATTGTTTCCTTCGGCCAATAAATGCTTAGACCCAATCGTCTTCCTTTGAGGAACATATTAAACAGACATAGAGGGCTGGCGAAAGAATGAAAAATTTAAACAGTGTTTCAACATATTTTAGTTTCTCTGTGCGACTAATATACTTTTTGGGTATGTTCTCAACATTTGTGTTACCTGAAGTCTCCAGTGCAGCAAATAATGTGAGCTCTGATACGCTCGCTTCGGCTGAAAAATTCTCAGTGAGGGTCAAATCCACAATTAAGCATGCCTTTTTTGAGGACGAGGCTGGAACGCACAAAGGTGCAGGATTTCTCGTCGATAAAAAGAGAGGTTGGATGATAACCAATGCTCATGTCTCTGGCCGCGGCAACGCGGAGGTGCAAGTTGCTTTTTATTCATCAAATTTTGAGCTGGCGGATGTTGTTTATGTCGATCCAGAACTCGATTTGGCAATCCTACGAGTGGAGCCCTCGAAACTTCCAGAATATTCCATCGAGGCTTCCCTTCAATGCGAAACAGTTACGTTAAACGGTGCAGAGGTGGCAGCTTTTGGCCATCCACATGGGCTGAATTTTTCAGCAAGCCGCGGGATTGTGTCCCGCCTTAGAACTTACGATGGTTTGGATTGGATCCAAACAGATGCGGCTATAAATCCGGGGAACTCTGGTGGACCATTGATTGATCTTGAAAGTGGAAAAGTGGTTGGAATAAACGCAATGGCGCTAAAGAAAACAGAAGGGCTAAACTTTGCAGTCCCTTCTGTCCCTGCGTGCAAAATACTCACACTTCTTGGACAGGGAGAAGATCCTTCTCCACATGATTTACCATTTATTTTTGGAACCAATCCGGACACAGAACAGCACCTAATAGTCGCCGATATAGCCTCTCAAAATGCGTCATTAAAGATAAATTATGGTGATCGGCTGGTTGAAGTTAACGATACAAAAGTAGAAACGCCTACTGAGGTAGAAACCACTTTAAGAGGGACGTTTGGGACGCAAAAATTCAAGTTCCTGCGTGACGAAGAAACCTATGAAGTTATTATCAATACCAAACCAAAAAAACGGGTGCTGTCGCGTAAATACATAATTGCTGATGGCGCCCTCATCTCTGAAGACCCTTACAATGATAGAAGAAGTGCTGAACAGCTGTATCAAATCCATTCAGTAAGAGAGGGTTCGTATGCTGAAAGGTCCGGTCTCACAGCCTATAGCCAGATTGTTTCTATAGATGGGAAACGGCCAATATCCATTGAGAACATATATGAGCTTTTAAAAGGTGATGCGCCGAAGTCAATTATCCTGAGAGGATGGTCATCGAGCGATAATGAGCTTTACGAATATTCAGAGGTTTCGTATTGGCCATATATGTTTGATTTTTATGCTGCTACTGAGGCTAAAAGCTAGTTTAGAAAATGATAGTCCACTGTCCATGTGCGATGATGTGTCACAAAACTTAACGCAGGTGAAGTGAAAGATTTTAAAATCTAATTGTAATTATCTAAAGCTGGTTTCTTAATTGTTAAGTGCATGCGCTTTTGATCCATTTTGTGTTAGCGTTACCGATATGCTGTCGCAGTTTGGGAGTAACAAATTGGTGGCTGTTAGGTATTTATTATTAGTTATTCTTTGCTCATGGTGTGCCCCAACACTCGCATTGCCAAACTGTGTCATCCAAAAAAGTGAGGGTAAAGCAACCCTTGAATCACTGATACAGCTCGAGAACTGCACGGTGGTGGAGATTTTTAATAGAAATAAATTAGACCGAAACACATTTACTGATTTGGTCATTAAGTCTGCAAATTTTTTTCCGCAGACCCACTTAATATTGAATTTTGAGAGAGCTTTTAGAGATGATAACCGGCCGTTTTATTTACTCGAAGCGTTTAAAGAAAGTGAGAATTTTCATTTAAAGAAAGAGTTAGCTTCAGTTTTTTTTAATCAATTTTTGACCACAAATGAATCGAAAGAAGGTTTTGTTAAATTAAGTCAGCTCTTAGGGCAGGAAAGCGCCGAGAAAATTATTGATGCGTTGTTGTCTTCAGATAAAGATGAAGTGGTCATAAACACCTCAAATCTTGTAAGCAAACTTCCAAACGAAACTTCAACTGTCCTACGAATCAAAGCAAAGAGTGCTCTGCTTGCCAAAGCAAGAGATGGTGACGCCATTGCAATGACAGCGCTACTTCGGTCTGGTTTTTTAGATTGGAAAGAGTCGAGTGAACTCGTCTACGGATTGATAAAAGATTACCCTGATCACTCCATCAACCATAGTCTCGCGGGTCTTGCCATGCTGTATATTAAACGCATGCCGGCGTCGAAGGTGGATAGTGGGCTGATCAAACGACTTCTGCTTAAGTCTGCGAAGGGTAGCATAACTGCCTACGCGTTTATGCGTGCGTTATTCTCAATTACTGAAGATCCTCAATTCGAGTTTGATTTTCCGGCACCACTCGATGCAGAGACAGATTTTGAGAAATGCATTGTAAAAGCGGAAAAGGATTTCTTCGATTGCTTGTTTTTTGTTCCAAACCCCAGTCAATCACCTTTGGAAGCTATTTATTACATGGGTGATTTCAGTCTGGCTGTCGAACATTTTCACATCAAATTTGACAAGAAATTCAGTGATCGTCTTATTAGTCGTTTTTATGATCGTGAACACGCCTTTGAATTGAAGAAAGAATTCACTGACATGATCTTTCTCGGTCTTTTGTCTAGAGATAATGAGCGGTCCACTCGAACGTGGAACATGCTTGCACGCATGAAAATTCCAATCAACGAGTTTGTCTGGGTAAAACATATTGATCAAATCATTTCCTCGACTGAGAATGGTGTTGAAACCTTTCCTATTCTGAATGAGTACGACGATTCTACAAAAACATTCTCTGGGTTTTTTCAACCAACAGACGATCAACGGATTGGGTTTACCCAGAAGTTCAAAATTGATTTACTGCTTTCCAAAATTGATGTGGCAACTAGTCAGGATTTTTTTTCCCAATTAGGCCTCATTATTTATAAACTTTACATGGGTAGCGATTTTTCAACTGGAAAAATCGAAAATTTGGTCGATCGGAGTGCTAAACGAGTTGGCATATTATTTGGTAAAGACACCAAGCTTTATGATGGGTTTTTGTTTCATAAGCTTTTAATAGGTTCACAAACTGGCACGATTGAGACGGTGTCTTTTATCATAGAGCAAATTGAAAGAGCAAAACGATTTGGATTAGAGATAGATAAGTGGGAAGATCAACTAATCAGCAGTTACTCCGCTGCTGGCAAGTATGAGGAAGCAAAAAGATATACTGAACAAAGAGTCAAAGAGCTTATATCAGAACGAAACGAACATTATGAAAAAGCCAAAGCAAACAAATCCAATTTGGCGTTAGAATTTGACACCCAAATATGTTTGGGGGTAACCCAACTAAATCAAATAAGGGCCCATCTTAAAGAAGAAACTAACTACAACGAAATAATCAAATATTGCTTTAATGACTTCAATTATTCGTCAAATAATACTCCTCTGTTAGGCCAATATGACGCTTTTAAACTGTTTGCTGGATCAAATACTCTAATTTTTGGCGATGCTTCTACACGAAACCCAAAAGAGATACAGCAATACCTGAACGACCTACTCCAAGATGAGGCGGCTCCTTTATATTTTAAGCCACCATTTGCATTCGTAGCATTGCTACTGACCACCGACAAAAGTTATCAGGAGTATGTCAGAAAGAAATTTTTGGTACGCGAGGTGTATCAGCAATTTCCAAAAATAATACTCGAATCTGAGCAGGTCATGTTTGAGTTCTATGAAAAAATGTCAGAGAGTTTAGTTGCTCGGGGAGAGGAAAGCGTTACGTCATCAGCTCAAGATTTGCTTGAGTTTGCAGAAACAAACGCTCGGCCAAGCTTAAACCAACCCTTTGCGTCCAACTCTTCTTTCATTGAGTCAACAAAATATCCCCCAGAAAAATTCAAAATGGCACTTGAAATGGCCAACTACAGTGATGCCGCTATTCAAATGGCCTTCATTGCGCAGCAACACCTAAAATTTGGCCCTAGCGAACAACTATTACTGCGGCATTCAGTGTTGGGCGATGATTACAGCAAGAAAGTTAGTACTCTGCTTTTGAAACGCGAGGTGTTGGTTGAAAAAATAATAAGTGAAAGAGAATCTGGCACTGAAATCGAACCTCTAACAACCGAGTTGGCCGAAATAAATCGAGGTCTCACTGATATTGGGAAGGCCAATGTTTTTTGGGAAGAAATATATCCAAAAATACTTGATCTAAATGATCATCAAAAAAACGATGTGCTTTATTTAGATTTTCGACATCACCCTCCAACCAATACTATTGGAGTTTTTCATCTTGAAGGTGGTGTTCTTGGGTATAAGGTCATTGGTGAGGCGAAAAAGCTAGCGGAAATGACAACCAATCTTGTTCGAAAGCTCAAGACAGGTGATCAGAGTTTTGTGATAGAAGCGAGTGGTCTTGCCAAAAATTTAGTCACGCCATTTGTTACCAATAACACAAAAAAAATATTGATCGCGCCGCATAGTTTTTTGTTCGCTGTGCCTTATGACGCTCTTTTGGTAGGCCCAATTGCAATGAAGGGCGGAGCTAATGAGCTAGCTCAGAATTCTCGTGGTGTGAAAATACCAAAAAGTACGGAGGCACAGTCTAGTGTAGTTACGGGAGGTTTTGAAAATTTTCTAGGTATTCGTTATGAGGTTGCTTTGGTTTCTAACATTGTCAGAGGCACCAGTGTTTCAAAAGAGGGTAAATATGAGTTTTTTGGCATCGGCGACCCTGTTTTTAATGGAAAAAAAAGTGAACAAAGCTTTGCTTTTAACCTTTTTCAAAACAACCCCCTAAGGTCGGCAATTAGTATTTCCCAACTTCCTGCGTTGCCAGAAACTAGAGCAGAGCTTGAAGCATTCTCTAAATCACCAATTTTTTCAAAATCAACATTGCTAACTGGCAGGGAGGCAACCAAGAAGAATATACTCGACGACCAGAAGCTGCGGCGTGCAAGCGTTATATCATTTGCAACTCATGGGCTAGCAAATGGGCAAATGTCCGAATATTCATTGCCCGGATTGGCGCTGACGCCGGGCGCTCCCTCTAAATCGGAAGATAATGGCTTTCTATCAATGATGGACGTGCTTGGAATGGAAATTGTGGCTGAGCTAGTTATTCTGTCAGCATGTGAGACCGGTTCAGCAAGATCCATCCACTCGCCGCCATTTAGTGGCTTAGCTGCTTCATTCCTAGCTTCTGGTGCTCAGCATGTATTAGCTTCGCTTTGGCCGGTCTACAGTGAAGCAACTACTAAATTGATGGTGTCCATTGGCAAAAATAAAACCAAAGATAATAGCTGGTTGAATGCGAAGAAAAACGGCATCAAGGAATTTGTGAAAGGTAACCCTGAATATGCCAATCCTATCTTTTGGGCGCCCTTTGTGATGTATACCTCAGTCAGGTGATATCATTTGTCAAGCAAGCTTAACGGTTTCGCTTACGTCGCGTTTTGTGAAATAGGGTGATGAGTTCATTCTTTTGCTCAATCAACACAACCCCATTTACACGATCGGCAAATTTTGGCTGAACTTTGTTTTCGCTAATTAAAGTTTTGAGTTTCTTCTGAGACACCAAAAGTGACCTGCAACCGCGGCCTGCAGGTAGGTCGATATCCGCCTCTTTGAGGATAAAATTCATCACCGATTTCTTCACGCCCCTTTGCTGAGCCCTCATATCGGCATGTTCTGTGAAATGAAAGTTTAAATATTCCATTAGATCATCCTTCAAAATGAAGACGATCAAGGGACGTCGGTTATTGCGACAAGGAATTTTTGTTTTTGCTCAATAATTCCTAACTTTGATGCGTCTACTCCTCAAAGGAGTGATGTTATGGAAAAGATTAAAAACAGACGTGAACTTGCAGACTTCATCGATATTCTGACTGAGTTTGAGGGCGTTTCAGGGGATGACTATTCGTCCTTTGAATTAATGGATGCTGCGGTACAACTGATTGGTATAGCCAAAGGTGAGATCGCGAAGAAAAAGACTTATGATGGCGGCCTTTCAAGTGAGCCAAGAATTGTTGACACTTTCACCATGATGACCAAACAGCCAAAAAGGCTGACTATGCATTGTGTTGATGATTTTAGGTGCCTTGAAGACTGCGCCTATTCAAATTTTGCCAAACAGCAGCAAATGAAAGAGTTTTTGGAGAGATAAATGGCAATTAAAACTTCATTCAAGCCGGCAGATGCGCTGAAAGAATACCTTCTCTCTGGCGGGGAAATCTCACTCATTGAGTCTCAGATTGTCTTTGGTGTTCAAAGTTTGAATGCTGAATTAGGACGCCTCAAGAAGGCTGGCTTCATTGTCAAACACAGACGTGTTCCAATGGCTAAAGCCATCAGAAGGTTGAATGAGAGCTGTATTGTTCGTCCACCGGAGAGCCTGCCCACAAGGGAGATCTTGATAACCGAATATTGGCTCGAAAATGTATGAGCGACGAAGGTTCTCAAAGAGACAGCGAACCATTTTGCGTATACGTGAAGGCAATAAATGTCGGCAATGCAACACCAAACTTGATGGCTCTTATCACGCAGATCACATCACTCCGTATTCAAAGGGCGGCCGCACCCTAATCAACAATGGTCAGGCTTTGTGCGCCAAATGCAACCAAAGAAAAGGAAATAAAATGCAACAGGAAATGAAACTTAGAGAATGGCAAAAAGAGGCTCACAACAAATGCTTGAACTGGTTTTCATCGGATAAGGCGCATAAGCATTTTGTAATTAATGCAGCGCCCGGTGCGGGCAAAACAGTGTGTGCATCAATTATCGCACAGTCACTAATTCAGAAGGGTGAGATTGAAAGGGTAATCGTCATTGCGCCAAGAGCTGAGGTAGTTCGCCAGTGGGGTGAGGAATTCTACTCGGTCACCGGGAGGCACATGACAAAAGTTACCGGCGCTGATGATGAAGTGGAGGGGTTTGGTGATGATCTCTCTGCAACTTGGGCATCTGTCCAGAATTTAGCTGATGCCTTTCAAACAGTCTGTGATGCCAACAAAACATTGGTGATCTGTGATGAGCATCACCATGCGGCTGTTGAGGCGGCTTGGGGGGACTCTGCTGGTTCTGCGTTCACGAATGCATGCTACGTTTTAGTTCTTACTGGAACGCCGATCCGCTCAGACGGAGAAGCAACTGTCTGGCTTGCTTATGATAGCAACGGGCGCATAGATCATCCTGACGATGGAACCTATACCTTGAGCTATGGGCAAGCAGTGGATCTTGGATACTGCCGGCCGGCTACATTTCATCGGCATGAAGGCAAATTTGATGTCGCGTTAGATGATGGCGCGGTTATCAATATAGACGGGACCAGTGATATAAAACTTCCTGAAAGTGTGAGAGGTATCAAGGCCCTTAAAAATGCGTTGGAGTTTTACAAGATTGTTTGCACACCAAAGCTTGTGGACGATGGTGAAACACCAGATCTAAACTCTTACCATTCATCAATGGTCTCTTGGGGTATCAACAAGTTGGATGAAGTTAGGCACTTGATGCCTGACGCAGGTGGACTAGTTATTGCCCCTAACATTTATATGGCGGAATATTTCTGTAAGTTAATTGAGCTTTTAGATGGTGAAAAGCCTGTACTTGTTCATAGCCAGACGCCAAATGCTGAACAGAAAATTGCTTCATTCAGACGCTCTAAAAAACGTTGGATTGTCTCTGTTGCTATGATCTCAGAGGGTGTGGATATTAAAAGGCTCAGGGTTTTGTTGTATCTCCCTAACTCCCAGACAGAGCTATCATTTAGGCAAGCAATTGGCCGTGTAGTCCGGACTGGTAATAAAAAAGATATGTCCAGAGCGTATGTTGTGATGCCTACGCACAGGATCTTTGAGGAATATGCACGTCGTATTGAGAGCGAAATGAGCCCTGCTGCCTTAAAAGCTGAACGGCCCAAAGAAAAGCTATGCCCGATTTGTGAGGCAACGTGCTCTATCACTGCGTCTGAATGCAGCGAGTGTGGCCATGAGTTTTCAGCACGTAAGGAACAGTTTTTTGAGTGTCATGAGTGTCATCAATTAAATCCTATCGGCAGCTCGAGCTGTCAGTCTTGTGGCGAAAGCTTTGATCACAAATACAGCATTAGTCTGAAGGAAGCGCTCAGATACGGGGTCATTGCGCGAGGAATGGACATTGATGAAACAGAGACACGGCATTCAGAGAAGATAAGTGAATCGGTTCGAGCGGATATTCTATCAAGTGGCGATGATATTCTTGTCAATCTAATCTCGCGATTGCCAGATGAGGCAACAGCAAGGCTTGCTAAGATTATAGGCAAATACAATTAGGTTCGATCCTGACTTTTTTTAGTCAATAAAGCACAGCTGTAGTTCGTCTTCTCTTTGGATGATGGATCGACTGTTTGAGGAGATTAAGATGAAGGTTAGGTATTTGATGGTCGCTTTAGCCTTTTTAGGGATGCCAATAAATGTGAATGCATTTTCACCAAACCTGAATAGCTTTCTAATGGACGGTTATATTTGGGTCCAACCTCATTCTGTGAATGGTGTAATCGTATATGACTATGATGAAATGCATTCTAGTGAGCCTGCGCAGAAAGCGATAAAACGAGAAAGAGACATTTTTCAAGAATGGGCTTCTGAAAGTCGTCAGTACCGATATGAAATTGAAAAACCAAACGCGGCTATTTGTCTCTTTAGGGGTACTTGTTAACCGATATTGCATTCCAGAAATCCAAACCCATTTCTTGGCTTATCTACTGCAGCCTAGAAAAATAAAAATCTTCGCCAATTAATGATGAGGATTCCCACGGTGTTTGCTTGTTGTTTGTTTTTGCAATGACACTTGTCCTGATTTCTCGGAACATTTTTTCAACAGGTAAATCCTTTTTCATTGCTTCAACCAGTGCGGCTGTATAGGGGCTGTTTTTATCATCTCCATCGAGGGCTACTGATCCCGGCGCAGTTGAATAGGCAATCAGCGATCCCATTGTGGTTGTCATGCGGGCTAGCCCTCTTTCAGCACTACGGGAAGTTTTTGCAATGGGGTTGTTGCGACAGGCGTCTAATATTACAAAATTGTAATTTGCGCGCGCAGCCTCCATTGCCATTAATACTGAGTTTGCGTTAATCGATTCAAGATCAACATCAGCTTCGCTCTCTATCTTTGCACCGACAGGAATTAAGTAATTCTGTCCAGCAACTTGAATGCCGTGTCCAGCATAATAGAACAAGCCAACTGCCTGCTTCTTTGAGCTATCACTCAATTTTCTGCTAAAGTCACGCACGGCTATCTTCATATCTTTTTGATCAGCGTTGACTTTTTCGATTACATCGAACCCCAAAGATTTCAATGTTTCGCTAACCAACCTAGCGTCGTTTGGAGGATTTTTAAGTGGGCCAAGAGATGATGAATAGGTGCCATTGCCAATCACTAGCGCGACGCGGTATTGGTCAACTTTACCAACCGCTAGTTTGTTTGGTTTTGTTACTTTACGCTCACCGTTTTCCCAAACGTAAAAGCCTACTGCGCCATCTGTTGTTATCATTTTCCCCGGGCCATGAGGGGCGCCGTTTTGATATTTCCCTTCATGAATTGCACCATCAGGATAAAAATAGGTGCCAAATCCGTGCCTCATATTATTTACAAAATCGCCCTCATAACTGGCACCATCGGGAAAGCTGATTTTGCCTTTACCGTGGTGCCGGCCGTTCAGCACTTCACCTTTGTAGACTATCCCGCTTGAATATGTGTATTCCCCATAGCCCGTCGCGGCGCCATCCAGATAGTCACCTTTATAAATTGTTCCATCGGACCCAATATATTCCCCTTTGCCATTAGGTCGCCCTGCTTGGTAGGTGCCTTTGAATTTATCGCCGTTGGGGTATTCGAATTTTCCTTCGCCATGAAAGCGGCCATTCAGGTAACCGCCTTCATAAGTTGCGCCATCGGGGAAAGTATCCTTGCCGTATCCATTTGGCATCCCATTCTCATACAGGCCTTCAAAAACACCACCATTTGAGAAAATGTATTTTCCTTTTCCGTGACGAAGGCCATTTTTATGTTCCCCGATAAATCGGTTGCCATAAGTGGGGTCATTTTTGTCGTTATATTCGAAAGTGCCAAGCCCACTAAAACGCCCATTTTCCCACGCGCCAGCATATTTGCTACCGTTTAGAAAAATGATTGTGCCAATGCATTGATCCCAATTGGACGCTAAGGGCAGGTTCCCTGTTATGGGACTATTTGGACATTGCGGTAGGGAATCGGCCTTCCCAAAAGTGGGGATGGCTAAAGTAATGATCAGAACAATTTGGAAAATAAGGCGATCCATTATTTCAGCATGGCAAAGTTTTTTGTCAAAAGACAGTATTTATTCTTTGTCTGCGATCCTCCTAAGATGTTGAATAAAATACATATTAAAAATTATTTAAAATTTTTAGATTCTTCTCCAATAAAATGGACCTGCTGCTCGTCTTCTAAATGAAAGGGCAATAAAGCCCAAATTATTTAACAGGAGATAGTAATGAAAAAGATCGCAGCAATCGTATTAGCAACCGCAGTAACATTCGGTTCATTGGCATCAACTGCTTCAGCAGGTGTGTTTGTGAACGGCTATTTTAAGGGCAACGGTACTTATGTAGCACCGCATTATCGTAGCAGCCCTGATAGCTTTACATTCAACAACTATTCTTACTGGCGCTAAGCGTTAACCGGGTTCTCCGGGGTAGGGCAGGTCTCTTTTAAGAGGCCTGCCTCACTTCACAAAAGAGTATTTTATGCAGAAAGATGTATTCAAAGAGAAGCTTTATAAGGAGTTCCAGCAGGACCTTTATCGGGTTCTTAACGCCACGATTGATGACTATTTACGCCTTCATGCATCGCGCGGGGAAGATCCGATTACACGGTTTGATAAGCTATACGTTGAGAGAGGACCGGCTGCAGTTCGCAGTGAGATGCAAAGCAGCATCTTATTCCTCAGAGTGGTTATAGATGAGACAAGGCTTGGCAGGGAAATGAGCTGGGATGAAATTAGGGCATTAGGTGCCAAACTTGGTTTAGCAACACATTAGGGGGTCTGAATAAAATGATTAAACTTAGTAAGGAATTTTGGCAGGGCTCAGCCCAGATTGCGCTTGGACTTTATGTGGCTGCAATGTCGGTCATGGTGACGATGTTTGCTATGGCTCATGTCTGGAATGCTCTCCGTCCGATGCGCCCAGACTAATACAAGCCGGTAACCCAGTCTGATAAAGCAACGACGTGATAGTAAGAGTTTGCGGCGATCACGAGGAAGGCTAGGGCAAAGCAAATAAAGCGAAGCCAAATCTTTTGAGGACAAACAATTGCTGCAACTGGCGCTGCCAAAAGGATCATCAGATCTGAGAGATTTAACTGGGAGAAAATAGGGGCTTTTGGGACATGAAAACCAAGCCAGTCACAGACACTGCCAAATGAAAGAATGTCGAGAGTAAGGCCGCCTATGCCCCCCAACAAAATTGCTGCGCTTGCCGATTGTATAAATGATCTTTGCGTCTTCAAATAACCTGTCAAAAGGATGCTAAGCCAAATTAGAAACACCACCGTTGGAAGCCGGTGGAGAGTTGGCGCACTGCCATCAACAAAAAAACCACCCCAATTATATACTGGCTTAGCAATGAAGAACCAATTTGGAGTGTCAAGAGCAACGCTTGAAAGTTGAGCTTCGATGCCCCGGAAATAGTCGGCAAGAAATAAATTAAAAGCAGCTAGAGAAAGGCCAAGAAGCATGAAGAGAGTTTGTCTGCGTTGTCGCACTTTTTTGGCTCCGCCGTATATCCAAACAGGTCCAGTTTAGCTCAGAACACAAGAAGGTCAATTTGATGGCAAGAACTGGCCATATTTAAGTCTGATCTTAATCCTAGATGGCTTTTTTGGGAGGGGGCTGATGCGATTGTCGAGTTTCTTATATTTTTTAGTTGCGATGGCGGCTCTTGCTTTTACGCCGCAAGCTGTCTTGGCAAAACCCCCGATAACTTGCCCATCACTCGAGAAGGCGGCTCAAAATGCTAAATTTAAGATCCGTCATTTTGGCGGTGATAGTTGGGAAGTTGAAACAGGTAATGGCCGGTTTTATGTCGAGGTGTCTTACGAGGTTTGTTTATATCGCATGATCACAAATTTGAGCGCGGTTATTCCGAGCCTTGATAAGGCATCAGAGGATTGGGGCCGCTCCAAGAAAATAGGGGTCTTGTTTGAGGAAAATGGAAAGGTCTTCATGAAGCATACGGTTATTTTACCCAATGGACTGTCAGACACCTTGTCGTGGAACCTGAAGATATTTGATGACTTGTCTCAAAGGGCTTATCGGGATGCCTTTGCATTGCTGGTGAGTGAGCCAAAAAAAGAAATTTAGATGACACTTCTTGATTGGTTTTGGATGTTCTTAATCCTGTTTACTTAAGTAAGGTGCTTTGATGTAGCTTTACGCGTTGGTTTTATGCGGTTTGTTTTCTTCATCATATTAAGCGCTCTAGTGATGATCACAGGGGGCTCGATTTTTGAGCGTCCTCTGATTGTTGTGCGTTCGGAAAAACTACCTTTTAAAGTCAAACCAGAACAGATCTGGACAGTGAAGCCGTCCAATTGGGATAAGCGCGATTTTTGCATCTATGAGCCCAAGTCATGTTCAGATTGGTCAGATGTTGACCACAATGATCTCCTAATCACTGATTTTATCGTTTCCTATACTGGGTAATTTGACTAGTGCCACAGTCTCCTTTTTAAATGGACTAGATAAGGCTTTAACCAACTCTATAATTTGTAAAATTGATATAAATGACCAATGGTCATTAAACTTATGGATTTCATGTATTTTTAAAACCGCTTGTCCTTTTTGTCCCAATGTCATGTTTTTGGTGTGTAAAAAATAACTAAATTTAAATTTAAAAATGAAAAAATATTCTATCAATTTTTGACTCAAATTTTATAACTAATTGTTTTTATTTGATTCATAAAAGTTAGCTTAATTAATTAAGTTATATTATTTACAGGTAGATTTTGCCCGCTTGAAAAGTGCACTTTTGATCATAGGTCGATAGCAGCAACAACTTTTTATAGGAGAATTATCATGTTTGCTGCTGAACCTACCGGCGTGTCGGTCAATACAATTACACGTAACACAGAAATCAATCGGGGCGATCATTTCGTCAATAAGATTAAGAACACGCACCGTTTTGTTGCAGAAACAAAACAATGGCATGTTTACGGTCAAGGCGTATGGGCACCTGTTGAATTAAAACGCGTTCAAGGTGAAGCGCTTGAATTCATCAAGAGCCAAGCTGAATTGATCGCGAAAATTCCAGATGAGAGAGATCGTGCAGATGCAACAAACGAATACAGGGCTTATGCAAAAAAGGCGGGCATCTCAAATTTAACAGATTTGGCGTCGATAAAGCTCATCGAAAATATTGACAAGTTCGACAGTGATGACCTTGCTATGTGCATGAATAATTGCTGGGTAAACCTTTTCAATGGACGTTCAAACCCGCCTAATCCAGCTAAGTTCTTCAGCTTGTCAGCCAATGCAGCCTTCAGGGAAGGAGCCGCAGCTCCTTTGTGGCGTAAAACAATAAACGAAGTCTTCAAAGGGGATAGTGACCTTGCCTCATATTTCCAGAAAGCTGTGGGCTATAGCATGCTGGGTGGAAATAACGAGCAGGTTTTGTTCATATGTCACGGCGCTGGTGCCAATGGCAAATCTTTGCTTCTTGAGACGATAAGAGATGTTTTTGGCAGCTACGGACAGTCAATGCCAATATCTACCTTGATGCGTGGCAAGCAAAGTCAATCAGGTGCGAGTCCAGAAGTAGCCCGTTTGCGCGGAATTCGGTTTGCACTTGCCGCTGAGACGGAAAAAGGTCAGCGCTGGTCAGCAAATAGGATTAAGACGCTCACTGGCAACGATACCATCGCATCACGTGCGCTCTATCAAGACATGATTGAGTTTAAGAGCAAGGCCACGATCTGGGTGGCATGTAACCATAAGCCAGAGGTTGATGCAGCTGATGCGGCGATGTGGCGCCGAATTCGACTGATACCTTTCGAGCGTGTCTTCAAGCCGGAGGAGCAGGACGCGGATCTCTCATCGAAACTTCAGAAGGAACGTGATGGGATTATGACGTGGATGATACAAGGCTTGCTTATGTATCAGGCACAAGGTCTTGAAGAACCAAAATCCGTAATGCTTGCAACTGAACAATATCGCAATGAGATGGATAGTGTAAAACGGTTCATCGCAGAGGCTGCGGATCGTGATCCAGATGCAAGAGAGACAGTTAGCGACATTAAAGACCGCTACAAAGAGTGGTGCCGGGACGAAGGGCTATTGCCTTTGCCGGCGTCAAGTTTCAATAAAGCGCTTGAAGATCATGGCTGTCGTCAAACGAAGTCAGGAAATGTTCGATATTGGTCAGGCTTAAAGCTGATTGACGAATTAGACCGGGATTTCAAGCTGGCACAAGGTTTCTAGGGACCGAAGGGACAGGGCTTTGAAGACTTTTCCCTGTCCCAGCCTTATGGTCTAGGCCAAGAGAAGCTTCTTTTTGATCGAGCTTCGGTCAGCATGCGCATAAATTGATAGCGCTTCAATCGTCCGGTGGCCTGAAATCAGGGCAATCTCCGGTTGTGTTAGGCCCATTTCAAAAAACCGTGATATTGCCTCATGCCTAAGATCATGAAATCGGATGTATTTCAAACCAGCAGCCACTTTTGCGCGGGAAAAGGCTATGCGAACAGCATTGGCGCTTGTTTTGAAAACTGGCCCAGACAAATCTCCACCAATGTCACCTAATATCTCAATGGCATCCTGCGATAATGGAACCTCGCGTCCAAAGCCTGTTTTGCTCGTCATCAGGAAAGCAGAGTGCCGGGCAAGGTCTATATGTGCCCATTCAAGGGCAAGAATCTCCCCGCGGCGCATCGCGGTTGCAAGGGCAAATCGCGTGACATGATATGGCCATTTGGATCGGCGTCTGGATAGTTCGTTTAGCAATCGAGCTTCATCTTCATTGGTAATCCGCCTGACTGGGCGGGGTACGATTTTGGGTAAATTTAGTTTGTTAAACAGATCACGAGGCGCCTCCCAATCCCACTCATCCTCCGCCACAGCGCAAGCATGTTTGATAATATTAAATTGGCGTTTTAGGGTTGCAGGTTTGACAGACAAAAGTCTCTGGTCTCTGAAATAAGTGAGATCATTAATGGATAGCTGCTTTAGTGGGATTTCTGTCCACCTCTCTCTTAGCAGTGATCTGATGACAATGGACTCGTTTTGTGACGAGAGTTTTTCCGGGGTTTTCTCTTTGAGATACCGGCTCAGGATTTGCCTGAAAGTTTCTGGTTGGTATTTTTTGCCGAGAAATGCTCGTTGAACGAGGTCTGTTTCGGTAATCCTTGCCCATTCTTTTGCATCGGTTAGCCTATGAAAGCTTCTCGAACTGCTTAATCGTCCGATGCGTACTTGAACTTGATATTTACCATTGCGGCGTCGAATAGATGCCATTTTAGCCTCCGTGTGACCAGTGCGTGACCGGTGGAGGTAATTTTTACGCAGCAAAAAGGCATCTAATTGAAAAGTAGCTGTTTATTTAAAGGAGGAGCTTTTTCTGAAGCCCCCTTCGGAGGGCAGCGCTCTATCCAGCTGAGCTACGAGTGCGTCCTTGTTGCTGCTGGCGTCATTACCAAGGGGTAAAACGCGCCGAGCCTACCAACAATAATTCGCCAGCGCGAGCTGGCCGAAACAACTTGGCTGGCGTAAACCGGCCAAAGTCTGGATGGCTATCTTCTATACTGACTTTGTGCCGCTGCCAAGGGGGTAATGCCGTTTGACATGATCCGCCCCGCAGCTTGG
>Ga0255758_10002035_pt1 | contig 19423 bp, 11 predicted proteins | sample 011ome_24_FD_179958 | JGI IMG/M metagenome (GOLD analysis project Ga0255758, IMG submission 179958) | Coastal salt marsh microbial communities from the Groves Creek Marsh, Skidaway Island, Georgia - 011513CT metaG (version 2) | ecosystem: Environmental > Aquatic > Marine > Intertidal zone >...
ATATGATATTCTTGTAATTCTTTGACAACCGGATGAAATTCAGATATATACATATAAATTTCTTTCGGGACTATATTTATTAATTGTTTAAAATTCATGGTATTTTTTCTGATGGAGTTAGTACCTAAAGTGATCAATTTTATATATTTATACATTCTATATTGAGATAAAATATTGACATAATGTATAACATGAAAGACAGCGTACAAATTCTTACGAATTCCGTTAGATTAGATACATTGGTCAACTTTTTAAAACAAAAAGATCTGATATACATGGCTATAGCGGTGTATTTGGGTTTAGTTTTACAAAATTTCCTTGAAAGCTTAGCCGGAGATATTGTGATACCTCTGGCAACAGCACCTCTACCAGAAAATATTAAAGATATTGACTTGAATGTTTTTGGCATGGATGTGAATAGATTTATCGTCAAATTGTTGTCTTTTTTTATTGCGGTATTCGTATCTTACTTATTTATGAAATTAGTCATGCGCCATTAAAAAATTTTAAATATTATAAAATTTTTAATTATTATATAATTACAGGATCCTAATATTTATTAATAACTATAATTTACAGATACATCATTGATTTGGAAACACTACTACTCGTATCCTCTTTCTTTTTAATAAGCTTGTCGACGATTTCCTTGGTTACTTGAAATGGAAATTCTACATTGATAGACATATCTTCCTCAAATAAGTTCGTACCGGGTCTCATCAGTCTATATAGATTTAGCTTTGTATAGATAATTTCGTAACATCGCTTCAGATTTCTCAATCCTTCTTCTTTTAGGGTATAATTATCGATGAGATATGTGATAACATCATCGTCAATAATGATGTCCTCTTCATTGAATTTTACTTGTTCACGAATTTTCGGAAGGATGTGATTTCTAGAGATAATGATCTTCTCCTTACCATCATATCCCTTGGTCTGGATATTGTACATACGATCTCTCAAAATTGGGTTCACTTTGGTGATATCATTATAACTAAAGATGAATAAGCACTTGCTCAAATCAAAATCAATTTCTGAAAAGTATTTGTCATGAAATTGTGTATTTTGAGATGTGTCTGTAAGATGTGTGAGAATACCGATGATTTCCTCTCCCTTAGGAGTGTCACTCACTTTGTCCAACTCATCAAAGTAGATGACAGGGTTCATAGATTTGCTTTTGATGAGAATATTTACGATTTGTCCCCATGTACTTCCCTCATAAGTATACGAATGACCCTCCAGGAAACTACTATCTGTAGCACCCCCCAATGCAATGAATTCGAAATCTCTTCCAAGAATTTTGCTAATTCCTTCTTTGACCATGGTTGTCTTACCTGTTCCCATAGGTCCTTGAATAGCAATAGCGCTCCCAACTGCAGATGGATTGGTAATGAACTGACCCATCAATTGCATAATTTGCATTTTAGCATCATTCAATCCATACACAGCGGTATCGAGTGTATTTTTGGCATTTTCCATAAAGTCATGGCATTTCTCTACACCATCATCAGCTGAAACGGTCAACTGTTTGTATTTTCCAAATGGAATACTCATAAAAGTATCGATCCAATTCTTGATTTTGTAATACTCACCACCGCCAGGTTCCATCATTTTCAACGTGTTGATCTTTTTGATGGCGGCTGCCTTGAATTCTGCAGGGATGTCAGATTCCAATAGTGAAATTCTGTAGGGCTTTTCAATTTCAACCAATGCATTCAGCTTCTTAAATTCTTCTAGAATATTGGTTTGCTCTTTTACGCTGAGATCTAAGAAGTAAGCCGCATCATTCAACTTGTTCTTGTTTCTCAATTGATTTTTAAATTCAATATTATTCTTTTGTTTAATTTTGAGCTCACCTTTATCCTTCTTTGCTTTCTTCTCTTTTAGCTTTTTCTTAGCAGCCTTATATGCCTCTGCATAAATATCATTCTTATTCTTATCATACAACGCCTTCAATTCTTTCAAATTCAATTCATCTTGCTCAATCTGCGCGTCTAAATCGACAGACACTTCGAGCTTATCCTTTTTCTTTGACTTTTTCTCTTTTTTCTTTGATTTTGATTTTTCCAACACTTCGCCCTCTTCAACATCATCCTCATCGCTATCATCATCATCATCATCATCATCATCATCATCTTCCTCGCTATCATCATCATCCTCCTCGCTATCATCCCCATCCTCCTCGCTATCATCCCCATCCTCCTCGCTATCATCCTCATCCTCCTCGCTATCCTCCTCTTCATCTTCAGTATACTCTGACACATCTTCTTCGGACTCCTCTTCATAATCTTCGTCGTATTCATCGTCATCCTCATCGTCTTCATAGTCAACAATAAGTTTTCCACCGCTTGGATTTACGATGATATAATTGACAGGAACATTTTCATAGTCATCCTCATCATCTTCCTCTTCACTTTCCTCATCCTTCTTTTTTCTGTTTTTCTTACCGCTACTTTTTTTTGTTTTTTCTTCTTTGATTTTGCGATTTTTTTTCTTCTTATCATCATTTTTATTATTTTTCAATTTATTAAAGTACTTGTCCGCTTTCGAATCAAGAAATGTCTTGATAAGATTCTTAAATTTAGACTTACTCAATGGTTTGTCTCCATACTTTCTATGAATCTCTTCATAGTCGCTTTCTTCATCACTTGATGAATCATCGCGAGATCGGTTCTTGATAGAATTGTCAGATTTACCCATGGTTTATTGTACTATAGAATATCAGATATTTCTATTTCAATTTTTTCCCTTATTATAAGTTAGTTGTAGATCTATTCATATATATTGACTGTCAATTTTTTAATTAGTCGAACAAAGTTGTATGAAATCCTGGTAAACGATGAGGAATATTTATTTTCTGTACTACTTTTCCTGAGGTACTGTTTGTAATATATAAGTATGATTTACCTCCTTCGTGAGAAAAGTAAAGCAAGTAATCGTCAAATGGAATTATTTCCATTACTTCTTGTCCAGGTAAATGTAATTTTTCGTGAGTTTTTGTTATAGTGTTGTATTTAATGATTGCCGGAGAATTATCTAAACAGCTTCCCAATAATTCATCTCCTTTTTTATGTAGAAAATCCATTCTTAAACCAGTATCCACTTTTTTTACTACCTTATTGTTATCCAAATCTAGAATAACTTCTTTTAATCTGATATCCAATTTGCCAACACCAGCCAACCATGATGGGAAGTTGTAGACAAATGAGGCATAAATTTTATATACATTTTTATACATATGCTTTATATGTGATATGTGAAAAATATCAGCATATTCGTCCATCCTTATCTCTTCACATTTGTTATTCTTGATATCGTGTATCAACCAACCCGCTTTGTTTGCATGATCATCAAATGGCATAGCAATAATTTTTTTTAAATAATCTGCCATTCTCCCCATACTAGTGCTCATTAGAGGAAATATTAGAAAGTTATTATCTTCTGTTCGTTTACAATCGTGTACAAGAAATGGATATTTTTTGGGATACCATGGTATTTCTATAGTATTATTGATTTTTAAGGGAATGCTTTCATATCCATAGGAAAATATAGTGTCTTCGTCTGGTTTGTGTACACTCATTCGAGAAATAGTTTTCGACCTACCATCATATCGTAACTCTTTATTTTCATCATATGCCAACTTTACGGGTCGACACGATTCCTCTACAGCATAATATTGATTAGAAAATTTGATGACGGCCGTATTTCTGGTTCCAGATTGTACTGTCTTTGTTTTGAAAAGTAAATGAGGTAATTTTGAAAAGATATTGAAATAATTCCTACCTAGTAAATCACTCAAAGGAAATTTCATTTCGGATTTATCGTTGGGTATGATGACTTCCGATATCACTGTCTCGGTTTCATCAAACACCACACTAGTAATATGTCCTATTCCATCGAATGGGGATAATACATTTGAGTTTTCACGAGGACCGTTTACCATCAATTTCTTTCCCCATAAAGCTTTTGGAACTTTTGTTTTTATTATCCAACTGTTCGAATAAAATATAAATATAATCAATATTGTAATGTTCAACATAAATATTTATATAAAAGGTATTTAAATACATTGGTACTTTAAATATCATTTTAATTTATGACGGTTCATATACAATTGTAGAGCATATCGCCGTATATTTGGTGTAAGAGTAATCTTATATTTTTGTGTGTAATGTAAAAATTTTCCGTAACTGTTTATCAATGGTCGTTTTGGAATACACTCCAAAAACGAAGGCCATGAATTTCTTCGTTTCATATAATTATGCAGAATATTAAATTTTCCGTTTAGATAGTTTTCTTTTTGTCTGTTTGCGTTTGCTCACTTTACGATTTTTCCCTTTTGTTTTCCTTCCTCCTAATTTTCCAGGTTGATAAGAATTCTTAAAATCACCATGTTGTCGCGCGTTATGTAAGTCATTGGTGCTCAATTTTTGGAACGCAAGTGTTTGTAAACTGGGTACATTTCTTTGTGATTCATTTTTAATTGCATTAATTTCTAAATGTTTTTGAATAGCCGATACATAAAATACGGCAGATGGACTCACTTCATTTTTAGGTTTGTTTCTCATCTCGAGCTTGTATTTTTCAAACCTGTCCATGATAGATTCTCCTTCCTTATTTTTCAGAGTTAAATCTGGTTTATATTTTAACAATAATTTCAACATGTTATCATCTCGAATAAGATGTAAAGGAGTATTACCAGATAGAGAGTTTTGATGATTTATATTGGCCCCTTTATCCAAAAAAAATTTGACCAAATTATGTTCATAATGCTTAATTGCTATTTCAAGTAATGTAAATTTTGCATCAAAATCGTTATCTCCTAAATATTGCTCATGGTATTCGAGATCATCCTCTTCTTTATCCTCAATAGGACTGAATTCATCATTGATACTAGAAATACCATATTCATTGAATTCTTCCAACAATTTTTTACATAAATCTAATAGATGATACATACTATTTTTTGTATATTAAAATCACATTTTATTTTTAGAACGAATTCATTTATATCTTTGATTGTTTCGAGATTGCTCAACATATTATAAAAGAGGTATAAGTATTTCTTACTAGGTATAATAATATTATTATGGAGAGTAAAGAATCTAAATTATGTGTGAATATGGATTGTGAAAGATATCCGCCTGATTGGGATTTTGAAGAAGATACTGAAGAGACTTATGAAGTGGGCCAGTGGCAAAAATGTTGCTTATGTGATGGATATTTTAACGATGATGGATTAGGTGACATTTTGTTTATCGAAGAACCCCCAAATAACAAAACTGCTGGATGTGATCTATGTGGAAAGGATGATGATATAGTTCAAATGAAAGGGACGGGACAATTTCTTTGTGGAAATGGTTGTGATGAAGATGACGAATAGGTTTCTTATATATTTCGAAAAATACTTACTATCAACCATTGTTGTTACGTATATGTATCATTTAGGAACATTCAAATCTTAAAAAGTAGCATTTGCAAATGGTCTTTATATGGTCTCTTTCATTTATCTATGACTTCCACATGATCTTATAGTTTATTTAGCTATAAAAGCATTTTTATTTTTTTATAATTTAATTTGTTTCTTTATATCAACAATGTATCGATTTCGTCACTTAATTGAAATAAACATGACTTACTGGAACCACTTTTTCTTTTCTGGATCCTTGTCTCTTAAATTGATGAAAGGTTCTATGTTAGCACTTTTCCATGCAATTTATCCCGATTTGTTTATTACCTCTACAACAGATTTGGTGGAAGATCTAACGAACGAATTGAACTCAAAGAAGTTGAAGGAAATTTCGAATAATTAATAAAATTGATTATATAATATAAATATTATTATTATTATATAATAGGATGTCAACTCAAATGTATACAGAATATACACCGTCTAAGGTTATTGGTATCCAGTTTGGAATCTTGTCTCCAGATGATATCCGAAATGCCTCTGTTGCGGAAATTACATCACGAGATACATATGATAATAATAAACCAAAAATAGGTGGTCTATTTGACCCAAGAATGGGTGTTTTGGAGCCAGGATTTATTTGTCCTACAGATGGTCTTGATTATATCAGTACTCCCGGTTATTTCGGTCATATCGAATTAGCTAAGCCTGTATTTTATGTACAATATTTGCAAACAATTATGAAAATCTTGAAATGTGTATGCTTTAAATGTAGTAAGTTGAAAATTAGCAAAGAAAAATATAAAGAAGCGCTTAATATGTCCAAGGACGAGAGATGGAATTTTGTATTTAAATTGGCAAGTAATGTAAATAGATGTGGTAATGACACGATAGATGGTTGTGGTTGTAAACAACCCCAGAAATTCCGTAAAGAGGTAGGTCGTGTGGCGACATTATTCGCGGAGTGGGATAATATGAATGCAGATGGTGAAAAGGTGAGTATTCAATTAATGGCAGAAATGGTATTGAAAATATTCAGACGCATTTCAGACGATGATATTACATTTATGGGTTTCAGTCCACAATGGTCACGTCCCGAATGGATGCTTTGTCAAGTACTTGCTGTCCCCCCTCCTGCAGTCCGTCCCTCTGTGAAACATGATGCACAACAACGAAGCGAAGACGATATCACGCACATATTGTGTAATATAATAAAGACAAATAATACACTGAAAGAAAAGTTACAACAAAACAGTCAATCTAATATTATTGAAGACTGGACAAGTGTCTTACAATATTACGTCGCTACTCTTGTAGATAATAATCTACCTGGAGTAAGTCAATGTTGTCAGCGTTCAGGACGTCCTTTGAAATCGATCAAAGAACGATTGAATGGCAAAACCGGAAGAGTTCGAGGAAATCTCATGGGGAAACGTGTTGATTTTAGTGCGCGTTCTGTTATTACGGCAGATCCTACTTTATCTATTCGCCAATTGGGGATCCCAATGAAAATTGCAAAAAATATTACAAAGCCAGTTGTCGTAAATGAGAAAAATATTAACTTCCTAACGAAATTAGTTATGAATGGTCCTGATGTTCATCCAGGAGCGAAGATATTGGAGAAGAAAAACAAGCGTCAGATTTCCCTTCGTTATATTGATAAATCAGCTATACATATCGAAGTGGGAGATATTGTCCATCGTCACATGATGGATGGCGATGCTATACTCTTTAATCGTCAGCCTACACTACATAGAATGAGTATGATGTGTCATATTGCTAAAATTATGAAACGAGGTGATACGTTCAGAATGAATGTAGCTGATACCAAACCATATAATGCTGATTTTGATGGTGATGAAATGAATTTACACATGCCTCAAGATCTGGAAGCGGAGTCAGAACTCCGAAATCTAGCTGCAGTCCCATATCAAATAGTTAGTCCTGCAAATAACTCCTGTATTGTGGGTATTTTCCAGGATTCGCTTTTGGGCGCACACCAATTTACACGTCAGAATGTGATGTTCACGAAGCGCGAAGCAATGAACCTTCTCATGAATGTTAAAAATGTGAATATTGATAAGCTTTTCGCAAATAACGATAATGTTTCCAGTTTCGAAATTTTGACACAAATTATGCCTAGTCTTACTTTGAAATACAAGACAAAGTTGTTCAAAGAAGGCGAATCAATAGAGACATCATCCAACGTATTGGAGATTACTGATGGAAAATATGTGCGAGGACAGATGGAGAAGGGTGTGTTGGGTTCCGGGTCTAAAGGAATCTTACATCGTGTATGTAATGATAGTGGTAACATGGCGTGCGCTGATTTTGTGGACGATTTTCAAAATGTTATTACAGACTATATGAAAACATCCTCATTTAGTGTCGGTATATCTGATTTGTTATCCAATGAGCAGACCAGAAAATCTATCGAAGAGGTTATTAGTGTGAAAAAGAATGATGTAAAGCATTTGATGGAGCAGTTGCATGTGGGAATGTTCAACAATGAAACTGGTAAATCCAACAGTGAAGAATTTGAAACCCGCGTCAATAACATTTTGAATCAGGCTTCTTCACAAGCAGGTAAAATTGGTAGAAACAACTTGAGTAAAGATAATCGATTTGTCACTATGGTAAATGCTGGTTCAAAAGGAAGTGATTTGAACATTTCATTTATGATTTCGTGTCTTGGTCAGCAAAACGTTCAGGGTAAGCGTATTCCCTATGGTTTTAACAATAGAACGCTTCCTCATTATAGTAAATACGACGATAGTCCTCGTGCAAGAGGATTTGTTGAAAATTCATACATTAATGGACTTGATCCTGATGAGCTCTTCTTCCACGCTATGGGAGGTAGGACAGGATTGATCGATACTGCTGTAAAGACATCACAAACGGGATATATCCAACGACGCCTCATCAAAGGTTTGGAGGATTTAAAGGTAGAATATGACATGAGTGTAAGAAATAATATGGGTAAGATTGTCCAGTTTCTATATGGTGATGATGGAATTGATTCTATCAAAATAGAAAATCAGCCGTTTCCATTATTGAAGATGAGTAATGAAGATATTTATCTACATTATCACGTTCTGGACACCACCAGTAAAGATGACATTAAGTTGTTGAACTTATTGTATTCTAAATCGCTCATCACCAAAATCAAAAAGGAAAACAAAGAATACAATGAAATTACTTCGTCCATTGCAGAAACCAATATTGAACTTCGAGATAAGCTCATTACTCAAGTAAATAAAAATTCTGACAAAGATATGGTCCATATCCCAGTTGGCTTCTATCATATTATCAACAACATTCAAAGTCGATTTAAACTCAACAAAAATTCTATGGTAGACATGACCCCCTTGGAGTGTTATAAAATAGTAAAATCTCATTTTGATAAATTGAGTTCCTATTTTGTAAAACCGAATAGACTATTCGAAATGATGTATTTCTACCATTTATCGCCAAGAAGTCTTTTAATCAATAAACGTTTCAACAAACAAGCTCTAAATGTATTGATAGAAACAATCGTATTGCAGTACAAACGCTCCATAGTAGCCCCCGGTGAAATGGTTGGTATGATTGCTGCACAAAGTATTGGTGAGCCTACTACGCAGATGACCTTGAATACATTCCATTTTGCAGGCGTTTCGTCCAAGTCAAATGTGACACGTGGTGTCCCGCGCATTGAAGAAATTTTGTCTTTGACTGAAAATGTAAAGAACCCTTCCCTTACCGTTCACTTAAATGAAAAAGATCAATACGACCGTGAGAAGGCAATCAATATTATGACCATGATTGAAACAACCAGACTTGAAGATATTGTAGATTTTATTGAAATTCGGTACGAACCTACTTCAACTTCTACCATTCATGAAGATGATGAATTGGTAGTTAAACAATTTCAAAACTTTGAAGATATGTTACGAAAGGCAAATGAGACATCTGAGGATGAGAGTACAACCGTTTATCATAAATGGATCATTAGAATGAAGTTCTTGGATGAAGTAATGCTAGAAAAAAACATCACTATGAATGATGTACATTACTGCATTAAAGAAATTTATAAAGACGATGTACAGTGTTGCTTTAGTGATTACAATGAAGACAACCTAATATTCAGAATTGCACTTGCAAAGAAACAGAAAAAGACAGACAAGCAAGCGCTAGATCAATCTGATGATATCTACGTGGTTAAATCATTTCAAGAAGAATTGTTGAAGAAAGTTGTGTTGCGTGGCGTTCGTAAAATCGACAAAGTCATTCTACGAAAAGTTCAGAATTATATGGTAAAGGAAGAAACTAAATTCTCTAACAGAGAAAAATGGGTCCTTGATACAGTCGGATCAAATTTACAAGATATTCTAGGTTTGGATTTCATCGACTCATCTAAAACCATAACCAACAATATTGTGGAGGTGTACAACGTATTGGGAATTGAAGCTGCTAGAAATTGTATTTATGATGAGCTTATTGATGTAATTGAATTTGATGGTACATACATTAATTCACATCATATTGATATGCTCTGCGATAGAATGTGCTACAACACAAAAATGGTATCCATATTCAGACATGGTATCAATAATGACACCATCGGTCCAGTTGCGAAAGCTTCCTTCGAAGAAACTCCGGAAATGTTTTTGAAAGCGGCGCGACACGCAGAATTGGATAACATGATGGGCGTATCTGCTAACATCATGTGTGGTCAAGAAGGATATTTCGGAACAGGATCGTTCCAAACAATATTGGATATTGATAAATTTAACGAATTGGAATATGGTGAAGATGAAAACGAAAAAGATGATGAAGAAGAAATAGAAGATGCCGATGATTGTGACAATTTGTATATAGAAAATAATGTAAATACTATCTTAGTACATGGGGACGGAGACGATGATGAATATTTACCGGACTTTTAAATATTAAGGCGGATTACAGCTAAAATAAATCTAGAAAAGATATATAAGTATGACTATTATTTATATATTTTTTATAATGTGTTTTTTTCACCATGACTACAGTTACATGATTGAATCTGTACTTAAAATTTGTAAGCCTGCAGAAATCAGAAACTATTTGAGAGACGAGATGAACAAAAATCACGTTTATCTTACGTATCCACGAGTGAAAAAAATATTACACGAAAATGTTCCATTAATTGATATATATGGAGATAATACCCAAACACTTAATGTGGAGCATATATTTCCACAATATTTATTCAAAAATGATCCGCAAAAAATGATGATGAGATCAGATCTTCACCATTTATATCTGTGCACGTGCAAATTAAATACATACAGACAAAATTATAAATATGTTGAATCATCATGTGCAAATAAATTTGATAATATAAGAATTCTTGATATGAAAGGAAACGTTATTGATAACGAAAAAGATATTTTTACTAAGCGAGGATATTTGATGATAAGTAACAAACGGCAAAAAATATTTATTCCATCTGTAAATTCTAGAGGTAAAATTGCTCGCGCTCTTTCCTATTTCGCCATAAAATATGATTACATGGAAATGTTGGAAGAAATTATAGATCTTCGTACAATGTTAGAATGGAACCTGAAAGATCCAGTTGATAACGACGAATTTTTAAAAAACATAATTGCTTACAAGTATCAGAAGAACTTGAACCCTTTCGTTTTACATCCTGATTTAATGATGTATTGTTTTGCTGACAAAGTTCCAATAGATGAAACATTGACCAGTAAGAAACGCTATTCATCTATTGATCCATTAAATGCAATTGAACATCTTTTAAAAGAAATATCAAGTATTGAGATGAAAAATCTACAAAAAGATCGCATCATCACTAAGTTTGAAAAGTTAGTCAAACGTGAAAATATTGGTGTTAAAAAAAATAGAAAATAGTAGTATGGGAAACTTTTTATCATCTTTATCTAGTTTATTTGGAACCACAACAAGCTATGACAGCATTGAAATGTATCATGAGGAGACTAGTCAAATAAGTCCTTCTTACCGCTATGACGTGGAAAATATGAATTCCTACGACAGCGACCATGTTGATGAAATAGAAGAGATCTATACAGATAATGACATCAATAAAATACCAAACAAAATGTTTACACACCATGGTGTTAAAAAAGCGCTTATCATTGGAATTAATTATAGTTCTAACGATGTTAATGATGATGATTTAAGAGGATGCTTGAATGATTCATACAATATTGAAAAGTTATTGAAAGGACGTTGTCATTTCGAACAAAGCCATATTACAAAGTTGAATGATATGGCCGCCTCTAAACATAATATCATAACCGAATTAGAAAAATTAGTGGAATTCAGTCACCGACATGATAATAGTGAAGTATGGCTCAGTTTTTCTGGCCATGGTGGTGGTGTATATGATTTTTACGAAGAAGACAATCAAAAAGAATTTATTTGTCCCTCTGATTATTTAAGTTCAGGTATCATTGAGGATACTTGGTTGAAAATGCATTTTATCAATAAGTTATCAAAAACGACAAAATGTTTTGTGCTCATGGACTGTTGTAATTCAGGATCAAATATGAATCTTCCTTATATCTACGAAAACAGTAGTCAACGTTGTGATGATGACGTTGCTAAAATTGTGAAGATAAGTGGTAGTATGGACAATCAGACAAGTGCTGACTATTATGATGTTCAAGATAGATCATTTCAAGGTGCACTAACGAACAGTTTTTTAAAATCAGTAGATGAAGAAAAACATACTATATTATCTAGTTATGATAACAGTAAACATGATCTATCTATACGTAAGTTTACACAAGTACCGCAACTTTCATTTACAGATTCTACATTAATTAATTATTCATTATATTGAGTACACATTTGAATTCAAATATTATATTATTATCACTTAAATAAATCAGAAATAATATAATATGTCATTAGCATTATATAAATACATCTACAAAACACAAATTTATGAAGCACCTACAAAAAAGAATTCGTATCGTATATGCATTTCTAATTTCAATATGGATACATGCAACACGCATAATGATAGATATAATACCATTAAACGTGTTGTACAACACGACTGGGTGTCAAACGATACAAAATTGAAAATTTATGAAGATTTACATAAATGCAATAAAATATACATGGCTTTCCAAAAATTGTATACACATATGTGGTGTAAAAAACTTAATAGGTTTGACTACACATGCGACATATGTGGTAACTCTTTAGAAACTTTGCCAGAAAGTTGTAAAATAAATATTATATCGTCCAACACTCAGTATCAATTCAGAATAAGTGATTTGTTACGCATAATTAATGACTCGCTTACGAATAATAATTATTTCCACTTGGACCCATGTGACATTAAAAACCCGTACACGAATGAAACCTTGTCCATTGCTAATCTATACAATATATATTTCACAGTGAAGTATAGTCACTATAAAATGCCACAGCTTTTCCATTATTTTTTTTTATGCAACTTTGACAAAGATGATTTTTGCGATCAATACAATTATGAAATTAGAGAAGAAATTATACGACAAAAAATAAATAATTTGACACATCCAGAATTAGTAACGAGAATTACAAGAATGCTAAAACACACACAAAGTCTCTTCAAATGCATATTTTTGTCCCCAAAACTCTCAAATAACTTACTCATCTCAGCATTCAAACCATTTTTGAAAATTTATATTATACTCTCAAATACGCAAAATATGGCGCAAGAAAATATCTTAAAAGAACTTTTCATTAAAAAAGCCATTGCATTTAATGACGAAAACAAATTATTTGGTAGATATGTTTCAAAACGCTGTGTAGATATAAGAACTTCAGCATTTACACATAAGTCCACACGTAAGATTATCACGCATTTTATTCCATTTGAAAAGTTGGACATTTCTAATATATCTCGGGCTAATGTCAGAAGGTACTCATTCCTTAATTTCTACGATGTAGAAAGCAGCGATATATCTGACGAGGACGAAGATGACGATGAAATGGATAATGACGAAACTTCATTAAACACGATAAGATTATCTCAAATTTCGATACAGGAAAATGATAATAATATCTCAACGCCAATTGCTGAAGATAGATATGCCGAATATTTAAGTAATATTAGAAGTGATCATAGTACATTGGTAGACATGATGAATTCATATTCAGGTCAGAGAAATCATGATCGTCAAGAAATAGAAGGGACCATAGATGATCTCATTACAAACATAGAAAATGATTAACTTTTTAATTTAGGACGCTTAACCAAATATTTATTGCCTTTTGTTATAACATTCTTCGTTATTTCATCGTCAAACACTTCATGAGAATACGCAATTGATTTTTGAGGGTTAGCCAAGTTAAAATTATCATTAAAATATTTTGAAGTTTCGGTATATTGGTTCAAAAAGTGAGACTGTAAGAAAGATTGAAAGGTCAATATTTCATCATCTTGTAAATTATAATCATTCACCGTATTCATTACATATTGCTTTGGTATTGTGAAAAATTTATTGTGTATTTTATATCGAATTATTTCGTCTGCAAGTCTATCAAAATACCCGGTAACATTTGATGAACCATTTAATAGATGTTGTTTAGGTAAAGCTATACTGTTATTATTTTCGGTGACTATCGAATCTCTTAAATATTCATTTCTATTTTTTTTCTTCGCCGTGAAATTTACATGTTTTGAAAGAACATCTTTTAAAATCTCTTTTATTTTTGCATATTTTACATTATATACCATGTTGTATGAAACTGCTAGCTTTTCTAAAGCGGCGAATTCACTCATATACTCAGTGAATGTTAATACAATCATTGCATATGTCTTAAAGTTGCTGTAGAGTTGCTGGTTTAATAGTAATTTTCCCATGTCACTATCATGATCCATTGTAGTCACATTATTCTCTGCAATTGTCTTATTAACAAATAACGGATCCACATGATCGCCTTTATCATTTTTTTGGAAGTCAACATGTTCTTGCAATTTATCGTTTGGTTTATTATCCTCTTTGATGCATGGAATATAGTCATTTGATTCTGTGAAAACTCCCACTATACTTCCTTCAAAAACCCCCTTTTTCACAATCTTTGATGGAATTTCATTATCTGTATCTTTATTTATTTTGTTCATCGCTGCCTTTGTATATTCGTAGGAATGAATGAACTTTTGAAATGCGCTATCGTATAGATAAATACTTGTAAGATTGTCTAATTGTGCACTTGGGTATACTGGTAAATACACATTGTTCTCATCTACCGAAACGATAAATCCTACATTTTGTACATTATTATTTACAACCTGATGAATTATTTTATAACCCGCATTTTTTAATAAAGTTATTACAAAGGTACTGGTATTCTCATGGAATTGTTTACTATAATCGCTGGATGGCTGAACTCCACAAAAACTAGTGTTTCTATATAAAGCGGATACATTACTCAAAAACTTGTGCAAATAATCACGAGGAGAATGATTGTATTGTATATCTACCGATTTAGATTTATTAAAGTATATAATTGGTTCGTAGAACTCCTTCTGTTTAACTAATATAAATGAGGCTTTATCAATATTGAATTTATCTAATTGATGCATGTAATTGTATACGGGACACACTAAATGTATACCATCATTAACAGTGTCATATTCTATGACAATCAAATTGTATTTTTTATTGAATAGTAACAACGAGGCTTCCCAAAGTAATCTATGATCAATGATTGTGTTGTCGTCTTTTATGTGATCTATAAAACGCTCATATGAGTTGATAGATTTCACTAATTGATCGCCTATGGATTCGAATGCCCTTGTATTTTTGTATTTGTTTATAGATTTTTTACTCACTTCTTTAGTTTCATCATAAAACATTGCGTTTATATCTCCATTATGTAAACCTACATAAGTATCAATATCTATTGATTTCAATAAATCTTTTTTAAATTGCTTTATTGTTTGCACTTTGTTCAATAGCTTAGTCAGGTCGCTATCATTCTTGTGCTTTTCGAAATTATTCAATAGAGACAAACATGCAACGAAGGATTGATTGCGATTATTTTCCACTCCAAATCGTACAAAATTATCCTTCACAGTTTTATTATGTATATGAAAAAATCGTTTCATCTCTGAAGATACATCTCCTTTTTGGTTCTGTTGGAGTGGAAATTTATCCGATTGTTTTATATAATTTAATTGAGCTCCCTTTACCGTTATTACTGGACTTTCGTCACTTACTTTTTCATTTTCGGCGTTTGGTATGGCAGACACGGAATCTTCACGATCTTTCTGTTCGTTTCCACTATTATCAACCATGCATTTAGGTTCTGGAGTTAATTTTATAGCTTGTTTAAAACAACATGGAATGCATGATTTACCAAATCCTGGCCGATAATTGATGTATTTACTAGGATCGTTTTTATCTCTGTGAAAGTCTTTATGATCACTAACTTTTATTGTTCCATATTCACCATCATCATCTTTACATAAGTTACTGACCATTTCCCCGTTTTCGTTTTTGAACACATCTTCACTTCCAATACTAATATTTTTTTCAACACACCAATAACGGGGACAAATGTAATAATATGGATTTTCTGGATTGGAGCTGTATTTCATAAAATGATCACCGTATGTACCAGGATGATGCTTATCTATATAAGCCTTCTCCTGTTCCGTTAAAATGATGGGTTGTCGATGGTTACTCTTTTGGCACAGTTTTGAATATCGCGCGTATTTCAACTTATCATCCTTCATCAATTCCTCGTTTTTTTCAAATAATACAGGATCATAACTTTTCATTCGTTTTTGGAAGTAGTCACTATATTTTTCTCCTCCTCCAAATACGCTATTGTCACTATCAACTCCCAAACCTAGAGTTTCTTCAGATTGATCACTATCTTGGATTTCTGTATCAAATTTGGATCGTGTGGAATTCACAGATAGTCCTATAGAGTTTTCATCACTGTCATCACTATCTACCTCATTTTCGTCGTCCTCGCTGTCTTCATTGATATCTACGTTACCGAAGATTGAACCATTTGATTTTATCGAAAGTCCTAATGATACATCATCATCAATGTCTTCCCCTTCTCCCTCCTCTTCTTCTCCTCTACCGACGCCTTCCTCTTCTTCACCTTGACTCGTATCATCCAGATCATCTTTGTTTTCCACTGCGTCCACATCGTTATCATTAAACCGTAGTAAATAGTTTTGTTGCAAGTTGTTTTCCTCATCAATATCTTTTATATGTTCGATTTTACTTTTCTCTAACTTATTGTTGTTATCAACCATATTAATCAATCCCGTTATGAATAGAGGTATAGTGGTCAGATAGTACAGATTACGTACATCAGTTACTTTTACTGATAATAATTTATTATTTATATCTACTATAATTTTTGGTACTATCTCATCATATATGCTCACTCGTTTGTATTCCAATAATAGATTTACGTGAGAGTTGTGTGTAATATTGAACACGTAATTCATATCATTCGAATATTCGTTCACTTTTTGTGTTAACTTTTTTATTTTGCCACTGAAATGATAATCGAATTGGAAATTGATATTTCTTACAATGACATTTGTGTCGTTCAAATCTTCGAAAGTATGAAATATATAATGTTTTGGAACATTCAAATTCTTCTCAATGGATAAGCGAACTGAATTTACTTTCATTCTTGTCAAATTTTCTACGGTTTTGTATGTATTGGTCGTATTTTTATATTCGATGACAACTTCTGTGTCGCCGTTTTCGAATAAATTAATATTGAATATACTAGAATCATCAATAGATATGAAAAAGGTGATATATTTGTTATTTTTCCCACGCGTTTCAGTCATGTACCTTCTTAATATTGTTTTCGATACATAAGGTAACAAAATGTTTTCTTTATTGCGCTCTTTGGAATATAAACGATATATGTACTCTTTCTTTTTACCTGGATTAAACTTGATAAGAGGAATTTCTTTTGATGTTTGAAAGCCTTTGAAAATTGCTTCAAGTGGAATTTTTTCAATCACATGAGATTTTATGATAAATGATAAAGACTGGATTTTCATTTCGCCTATTCCTTGTACATTACTTTTGTTATAGAGCTCTCTAATATTTCGAAATTTATTAATCACATTTTGATCCACTTGATTTATGCTACTCTTTTTTATCTCGTCACGTTTGAGTAGATATGTTGACTTTGATTCTACTCCATATTGAACCAACGAAGGATAGTATGTGTGTACTTCATCTTGATTTATATTATCCGTCTTCAAATAAACCAAATGAATTGTATTTCCAATCACATTATATTCACTCAAAATACGATTGTTCTCAACGGTAGATCTAATATCATTTCTTTCATTGAATTGGAATATAGCGACAGGAATAGTTTCGTTTACAAATTGGATCCCAAGGGGGACGTAAGTGTGTACAGAGCTTTTCTCAAATCCTAGTTTTATGAAATCATCGTAAGTATATGTTTTATCAGTGTCTACCTTTTTAATCACGAAATTTTGTAAATCATTTGATAATTTACTTCCTTCTATACTTAATTGCCCGTTAGCTACAGAAGTAAACATTTCTTTAACATCAATATATTTTTTCATAACGGTATACAGGTACATTTCTTCAATAGTTGTATCCTTCTCGTATACCATAGAACCCAACTTGATTTTTTGCTTTATTTCAAGAATAGTATCGTCGGGGAATATATTCTCATCCAAAATATATAACTTCGTTTTTTGACCCTGTATTTCTTTTATTTCAGTGTTAGTCAATATATTTTCTAAATGTCGGAAGTCATTTTCCTGGACTAGTTTTCGCAATTGTTTTATTGTTATATCAATTATATGTAAGTAGTTACCTAAAAATAAGTAAATGATATCAATCTTATTTTCATATTCGTAACTGTTAATACGATAATAATCCATATATATATACGATATATGAATTATTTTTAATTTCTGACATTTCACATATATTTTAATAATCATAATATGGATTATCAGTAATTTCTAGTCCGCAATAATTTTCCGGATGTTTCTTGTAATCTATCGGTTTGTATATTTTCATTTCTACAGCATTTTCTAATAAAAATTTAAAATTATCCCAGAATTCTTCGTTATGACCTATTGATACTGACATGATATGTGCCATTTCGTGTAAGGCAACAAAAGTGAGGGTGTTTATATCAATTAACTTTGTACCGTTTTTCTCCTTGTTTAAACAAAAAGCTACTTTTTGACCCTTGTTTTCACTGTATGCTGTCAATTCACTAGTAGGTAAGGTTTCCACACATTTATTCTTGTCAAACTTTTCCTTTAATCGTTGTACAGATGCTTCTTCTGGGTATTTTTCTACCATATAATCGATTAATTTTTCACACTTATTCATAACAGTTGCCAATATATCAGCTGCTTCTTTTATTCGCTTTCTTTCGCGTACACAATATTTATTTCCATCTACAGAAGACACAACACATTTCAAGTTGTAAAAATCGCTATTGATGAATAGATAACCACAAACGATACTTAATATGAATATAATGACATATCTTAAAAAATGTTTACTTTTTAACATATATTTTACTCATAATTTTATTTATTATAAATTATAAATTTAAACGGTGGATCCAATCTCAAAGGCAAGACGTGAGCTATCGGCTTCGATAGTAGAATTGTTCCAAGGACCTACGTTTTCTTTATTGACAGGAGGATCAGACCTTAGTTGCTGGTTAGCATTTCTCATAGCTTGTCCAGCGACGGTATTTATTCCGGAATGATAACCAGCTTGTAACAAATTAACATCAGCTAATTCGCCCTGACCAGTAGGGTTTAATTTAGCCCATTCGTTATTCTCGTCACTAGGTAGTAGATCCGAAGGAGCGACAGTAGAAGCACTTACACAGTTGGAGGATAATCCTGCGGTAGTGGTGGTAATACCACTAACTTTGGCATAATCCTCATTTGTTCCTAAAGGTTTGGAAGCTTCCACTTCTTCTGTATCTGCTTCTTCTTCATCTTCTTCT
>Ga0255758_10002036_pt1 | contig 19422 bp, 6 predicted proteins | sample 011ome_24_FD_179958 | JGI IMG/M metagenome (GOLD analysis project Ga0255758, IMG submission 179958) | Coastal salt marsh microbial communities from the Groves Creek Marsh, Skidaway Island, Georgia - 011513CT metaG (version 2) | ecosystem: Environmental > Aquatic > Marine > Intertidal zone > Salt...
GAATTGTTTTGTGCTCATCACTTAAGTCTGACTCATTACCACAATTATCTACTGTAGCTATTTTATATCTCCAAGACCTAATTTGCGGATCAGAGTAGATATCATGGTAGAAGCTTAAACTATCTGCATCTGTCGTTCCAATCAAATAGTAAAGTCCACTTTGAGAACTCTCCTTGTATACATTATAATAATCAACTCCCGATGTTTGAATTGGCTCCCAAACAACTAAATTCCCTCCTAGTACGGTATCTACTGAAACAATACAGATTGGATTTTCATCTGGCAATGTCATTTCTACTGTATGCGTAAGATATGAAGAACAACCATTCGCACTAGTAATTTGCACATCATAATCCCCCGGCAACACATCCGTCAAATCTTCATCTGTCGTTCCATTTGACCAACTGTAGGTAAAAGGAGGCAATCCTCCTATTGTATTGATGTAGATTGAACTCAAATCTCCTGAACAAGTTCCGGTTGCAACAGAATCTAATAAGATTATTGGCGCTGTATTTTGATTTATTACAAATTCTTTTTGCAATAAACATGTATTCGCATCAATAACTAATAATTCATGTATTCCAGGAGCTAATCCTCCCGTTTGGTGAACAGGCCCTGTTTGATTTGGCCATATATAGTTATATGGAGCTGCCCCGTTACTTATTACAGCCATCGCTCCTCCTGTATTATTTCCACATGCAGATGGTTGCGTTATAATTGAAATAACTGCCTCCTCTGGCTGCGTAACAGTAATACTCTCCATTCCCATACATCCATTTGCATCCGTTACAAAAATTTCATAAGGTCCAGCAACCAGGCCAAAAACATCTTCCGTTTGGTCTCCATTTGACCACATTATTTCATAAGGCGGAGCCCCTCCTAAAATTGAAACGCTAATTGTTCCATTCGTTCCTCCAAAACAACCTAAGTTCGTAATGTTGTCAACTAATATAGTAGGACCTTGGTTATCATCAACTGTCACTATCCCCTCGCTGGAACAATTATTATTATCCGTAACCGTAATTACATATAAGCCTGACCCCAAACTATCTGCTATTACCGAGTTATCTCCATTACTCCAAGCATATTGATAAGGCGGCATTCCCCCTGTGGCAGAAACAACGGCGACTCCATCATTTTCATCACAATTTGCAAGCTGAACGGCGTTTGTTGTTATATCGATCAATGATTGCGGAATAAAAATCTCTTGAGTTTGGCTGTCAGAATTTCCACAATTATTAAATCCATTTACAACTATATTGTAAGTGCCCGGATGATCATACGTATGATAAACAGGAGTTAATGAACCTTGCGTCACCAAAACACCCGTTCCATCACCAAAATCCCACGAATAACTAGATGCTCCCACCGCAGAAAACTCTATTGGTTGACCCTGACAAGATGCTCCTGCTTCACTGTAAAAGAATACTGTATTAACTTGAACACTATCTCCAATTGCTCCAATCTGAACTTGCATTGTGTCGTAGTAGACATTCCCGCATCCATTTGTAACAGAAAAATGCGCTTCATAATTTCCCGATGCTAAAAAAGGATGCAAAGCAACATCATAAGAACCTTCACCCTCAACAACTAAGGGGAATGTGGAAGTGGTTGAGTTTCCATCCCCAAAATCCCAGGTATAGTCGCCTGCTCCAGATGGAGCAACAACAAAATACAACTCATCTCCAATACAACCTTGCGGCTGATTAAACACCTGCACAGTATTTGGCCCAGGATAAACATTATTATCTATAACAATTGAATCCAATACAGTGGAATCATTTCCACATCCATTCGTGGCAGTTATAGATATAATATAAAACCCAGTATTTGCATAAGTATGAGAAGTAAAAGCCTCGTTTGAAATATTTCCATCTCCAAAATCCCAAGAGTAGCTCAATCCATTATAATCTTGTCCAACAAACATAACCTCATCATTAGGACAAGCAGAATCACCGAATATCTGATAATTCAAATTAGTAATAGGCATGCTATTAACAATATTCACCATTAAAGGAATAGTAGTGCTTGCTCCACAACCATTTGTGATTTCAACAGATGCATTATAAGTTCCAGCTGCATTGTATATATGATCCGCATCTTTATTTGAAGAAGTACCTCCGTCTCCAAAATCCCATGCGTAAATTGCGTATCCCGATTGTGCATAAAATTCAGCCTCGGAATTGACACATACAGTACTATTCACTAAATTTGCATATGGATTTCCTGTAAACGGCAAATTGTCCTCTACGTTAATTGTATCATACAACGTTAAACTATTGCCGCAGGCATTCTGATAAGTCACTGAAATTGGGTATGTCCCAACTGTGTTATAGATATGATTATAACCATCACTAGTACCTGTTCCGTCTCCAAAGTCAACATAATAATCATATTCCCAATTTACCCAAAAATCCATTTGATCGCCTGGACAAACACTCGTTGTGTTGAATTGTAAATACCCATTATTAATAGAAGCATTGTTAGATACCACAACCTCGTAAGGCACATTTAAAGTACTTCCACAGTCGTTAGTAATTAACAAATTAATACTGTAAACCCCAAGTGAACTATATGTATGATTTATATAGTCGCCCATGATAGTTGAACTACCATCTGCCATGTCCCACTCATAGCTTACACCATTGTCACTCCATGCGCTGATATAAAACTGTTCCCCAGGACATATTGTATCTGGGCCAGAAATATAAACTCCCGTTACAGGGGCACTATTATCAATAAATACGCTATCCGAAACGGTTACCGATGATCCACAACCATTAGAAACTGTTAGGTCAATATAATTCCATCCGAGATTTGAAAACCCATGCTGGGTATAATAATCGAAATCAAAAGAGCCATCGTTATAATCCCATTGAAAACTACTATAGTTTCCATCCGTCTGAAAACTAACCAAGGAGTTAGGACAAGTAGTATCAGCTCCAACATAGATCCAAGGAGAACCTTGGATAGGAAGACCGCTTGAAACAACATTTATTGTTGTGTCAATGCTAAATGTACCACAAGTGTTAACAAATTCACAGCTAACTAGGTAAGTTCCATTTGATGTATAAGTATGACTTGCTCCAGAATAATCAGAATTTTCAGTATATGTAGTCCCATCTCCAAAGTCCCAGAACCAACTATTTCCTTCGGCAGCTACCCAAAAATTTGTAAAATCATTAACACAAGATGAGTCATTGTTCATAGAAATATATGAGGCAGCTCCCAAAACATCTATTTGAAGATTGTCAGAACCAATGTAACTTCCTGCAGCATCGTAAGCATTAAGTTGAACATAATAACCACCTGCAGATGTATAGGTATACGTTTGGTTGGTCCCTGAAAGCCAATTCCCTCCATCTCCCATGTACCATTCGAAAGATATAGCATTAGGATCGCTAGTAGTATTGGTAAAATTAACAGTTAAAGGTGCGCACCCCGATGTAACGTCTGCCGTAAAAGAGACTTGTGCGTTAATCGTAATAAATGTAAAGATTGAAAGTAGCGCGGAAAGTAAAAAATTTTGTTTCATTTCGAGAGGGTTTTAAAATAGAAAGCAAATATATAAAATTTAACTCTAAATATAACATAGAACTTGAATGACCTAACGCACTGGATAAAAAAGAAATAAGTGTTTGATCTTAAGAAACCTTAACCATTAAATAATGATTAGAAAACAAGACTAATTATGAAATCTTTTAGGCTATATTCTTACACCTATAACACAAACATCGTCAACTTGTTCGGTGTCGCCTTTCCAACTAGAAAATACTTCACTAATTTTCGTATGCTGCTCTTTCATGGATAAATGAGAAATCGACAGAACATATTCTCTCATTTTCTTTACCATAAACTTCTTCCCTTTAGGACCCCCAAATTGATCCTGAAAACCATCCGTTAATGTGTAAATTACATCCCCTTTTTCCATTTCGAAGACACCACCAACAAATGGGACCGAATCTTTATCGTGTTTTCCAACAGGCATCTTCTCAGGTTTTATTTCAGTCAGAGATCCATCTCGAACTATCCAAATTGGGTTTTGAGCTGCAGTGTAAGTAAATTTATTATTCTCAAAATCGAAGCATATAATACTCGCGTCCATTCCATCTTTCCCCCCTTCAAGACTACCGTCTTTTTTTAAACGTTCAATAATCGTTTTACGGGTAGAGTTGAAAATTTCATGCGGTTCCAAAAAATTCAACCTAACAGCTTTCTCTATAGAAGAAATATTCAGGATACTCATAATAGCGCCGGGAACTCCATGTCCTGTGCTATCAGCATTTACCATCGCAAAATTACCGTTACTCAACTTATCTGCCCAATAAAAATCTCCACTTACCACTTCTTTTGGTTGAAAGAACACAAAATATTCTTCCAAATTCGAATTTAAGATGTCATCTGTTGCCAAGAAACTACGCTGAATTCGTTCAGCATAATTAATGCTATCCGTTATTTCACGATGCGCTGCTTCAACCAATTCTTTTTGACGTTCTGCAATATCTCTTTGTTTCTCGGCATCTTGCTTCTGAATTACAACCTCTTTGGTTCGCTCGTCCACCAGGGCCCCTAATTGAATGTTTTTTTGCTTTACTCTCCTAATACTGAAAAGAATAATTATGTAAACCACAAATATAAATCCTATAATATACAGAAAATAAGCCCAACTTGCTCTATACCAAGGAGGTAAGACAACAAAAGAAAAGACTGCTTCTTCCGAAATAAAGCCATTCACATTTCTAGCTTTTACTTTAAATGAATAGGATCCTTCTGCTAAATAATACTCTTTTATTGTTCTCGACGACCACTTATTCCAATTGTCATCATGCCCTTCTAGTAAAAAGCTATACTCCGTTTTGCTCTCATCAATAAAGGAAGTTGATGCAAAAGTGAAAGTAATCGGTGTATTCGATGAGTATTTTAATGTATAATCCAAATCATTGGGCTGCAACAACCCATTCTCTTGATATGCGCCTACAAACAAATTACTATCGCCATAAACTACACTTCGAACCAGAGCATTGAAAGGAATCTCATAATTATTAATTATTTTACTATCATATCGCATTAATCCACTTGGTCCTCCTAACCATGTTATTCCATCTTGATCGTGAAATAAGGCATGAACAACATCTTCAGAATGCCTTCTAAACATCTTAGAATTCCATACATATTTATCCCCATGGAGACTTGAAAAGCCTATTTCGTAATTATTAGCATTATCATATAAAACCATCCAAATATTTCCTTCTGAATCTTCGCTTATTCGATGTACACCTCTCTTTTTTGAAAAATCTACCCCAAATTCATTGTACAAAGCAAACTTTCCATCCACATGTTTAAATAGTCCTTGGTCGGTACCAGCATAAATTTCTTTATCCTTCGTGAACATATAAGTAGCTCCTTCTGGAAGACCTTCATCTGTATAATATCGTTCAAACTTAATAGACGAATCGCGGAATATATCAACATGTGTTTTATAAACACCTCCATCTAAATCTGTTTTTGTGCCAATCCAAATGGTGCCATCTTCTTCGATGACAATATTATGGGGTTCAGCCTGCGTGAAATTTCTTAGGTAGTTGTTTGTAATGTATTGTCCCCCATTATAAATTAAGTTTGCCAATCCATCATAGTGAACAACAATAAGCTCATTTGGATTAAGCGGAGAGGCCTGAACTTGATATGGACCTCCTGGCTGCAGTTTCGTATGTTCATTGGCTTCATTTAATGCCAATACATGGTCTCGTTCTGATACCAACAATAATGTATCGTTTCCATTATAAAACAGATGTAATCCATAACAATCCTGTTCAATACCTTTTACTTTTTCAAAAAATCCATTACTGTTCTTGCTATAAACCCCATCTTGCGAAGCAACAAATAGACGTTTTTTATATCTAATAATTGCCTCTATTGTACTTCGAAGTCCAGAAGTTAAATCAAATTTTAAAATAGGCGAGTTGATCTGAATTTTAGAAATACCCACATTCGTGCCTAACCAAAGGTTTTTTTCATTATCCACAAATTGTGTTTTAATTGCAGCATCCTTCAAACCTTGCTCTAAACCAATTGTATACACAAAATCAAAGTTTCCATCAACAACAATAACGCCTTTTGAGTTGGTCCCCAAGGAAAGTAAATTATCTTCAATTTTTAAAACAGACATTATAGTTATTCCTTCTAAAAAATCTCTCTTAACAAGCCTTCCAGTATTAGACATCTCATAAACCCCGGATTGCGCCGTAAAAAACAAATTTTTATCTCGAAATCTGATTGATGATTTAACCTCCTTATTAGATAACTGATAACCCCCTTCTACTGTTTTCAATTGCTTGTCTTTCAGCAGAAATAATCCCAGACCTTTTTGCTTGATATAATGTCGGCCATCAAGAAAGAACATGTCTTCTATCTCTGTTTCTGGAATAATACTGTCGACACCCTCAGGTGATATAATATAAATTACTTTTTCAGTTTTTAAATATTTTTTTTCTCCATCAATGATTATCTTGGCAACTCTTCCTATGGAATTAACTCCTATATTCTCTAATTCAGAATTAAATTGCAACCTGCCAACCGAATCAGATTTAAGTACGCCAAAATCTCCATTAGCTCCAGCATAAATCAACCCATCTGGGCCTTTTGCCAATGAAAGACACCGTAAATCATCTTCACCTATTTGAATTTTTGCCCATGTTACTCCATCGTACTCATATATCCCTTTCTGATTAGAGAAATACATTAAACCTCTAGAATCTTGAACAATATCAAAGATTTGCGGATTCCCGTTATATTCTTTTGGGGAATAGTTTTGCAACAAAAATGTTCCATTTAAATTACTGGAATTACCCTGTGTGAACCCTAAAATTGAGGGAAGAAAAAGAATAACAAAGTATAAAAACGTAATTTTCACTTAACAAAGATAAAAATTGGATAGAATAATAACACTATAGTGATCACAATATTCCATTTTCTCGTTTATAATTTCAATAAAGATTTAGAATAAAACCTATTTTGCTGAACAAGCACAATGTAATACATCCCTGGATTATAAAGTCCTAAATCAATATTTAGTTGGTGTTGACCTAAAACCTTTATTGGGTCAAGTGTTGCTATTTTTCTTCCGGTCACATCCGTAATAAAAACAGTAATTGGCGACCAGGATTTTGAGCTAAAAACAAGTTGAGTTGCCTCGCTTATTGGATTTGGATATACTGCCATCTCATTTATTGCTGGGCCCTCATAAATGCTATTTGGGTTGGGAGATACTGAATTTGCTCTATTTGATCTTGTTGTATTGTGATCCTGCGCTTTGTTTGCCGAACATTGATCATTCCAATCCACATCAACTATATAACCCAACCCTGTCCAATCTAATGGAGTATCACTATGCCACCAGCTTGTATCTGCATCGTTAACTGTAGAATGTAGAAGGTCGACGCCTGGACCACTTCCTGCAGAATCAACCCAACAATTATAATAATTTATAGGCTGCCCCATGTATTTAGTCCATCGCAGACGGATGCTATCTCCTTGTTCCAATATTGCAAAATGAATCGTTTGGTGAGGCAGACTCAAAGGACCTTCTAAACCCTGGTTATCTACTCCAGAGATTCTATATCGATAAGGTCGCAAATTTGGATCCGAACTGTAGTCCCGAAACTGACTCACCGAGTCCCAATGAACCGAACCAACCAGCGTATCACCTCCCAATAAATTTCCCCTGTAAATTCTTATTGAATCAATGGGGTTAGTGCTTGTTTGAGCAGTTCTTTCCCAAACAACTACATTGTGTGTAAATGTCGTATCAACTGTTACCAAACAAATATTTGTTAATGGTCCAACCTGAGCTATTGAAGTATAATTAAAAAGAAATAACGGAAGTAGTAATAGTAACTTTTTCATCTATTCGATTTTGTGCTGTTATGATTTTAAAGGTAAATCATACGTGAAAGATATAAAATTTTATCTTGATTAAAAAAAGGCGCGTCCAGAAACCATTAGATTTCTTCCAGGAGCACTTATTCCAGATGCAAACATTTTATAATGCTGATCCATGAGGTTGTTTATCCCAAACTGAAGCGTAACAGACTCATTTAAAGACAAACTTGCTCTAAAATTAATTGTATACCATGAAGGGCTTCCATCAACCGTTGCTTCTTGCGGATTGTCGGAGGTTCCTGCAGCAAAATCAGCTTTTCTTTTCCAACCATTATAATGACTAAACACCTCTAAATCCCAGTTCTCCTTTTCAAACAACAACCCTGTCTTGCCAAATAATGGAGGTATATGAGCAAACGGATCCTTAGAATTTGTTAAGTATCCTTTCGTATAATTTATACTTGATGAAAGGTGAATATTCTTACTAAAGACAACCTTAATCCTTCCGGAACCTCCATATATAATAGCCTGTTCAGCATTTATGTTTGTTTGGATCTTTCTGTTTTCGCCTTCATAAATTAACGAATCTAACCCATTCAACTCGTAATCTTCTCTTATAATAGCATTATCCAAGACCGTACAAAACCCAGTAGCTCCAATTGTAAAAAAATTTACTTTGTAAATGTTAATTCCATTAGAATGATATTCTCTTTGGAACGTTTTGGAAAAGCCCAACTCAGCACTATAAGCATATTCCGGTGCAATTTTATTATTCGGAATTACTACAAAATCTCCTTTCTTAAAAACCTTCCCAAAATCATCAATGTTTGGAGACCTAAAGCCGGCGCTAATATTAAAGTTTGACTTAAAGTTCTTTGTAGGTAAATAAACTAGCCCTGCATTACCAGACAAAGCTTGATTAGTTGTGTTGATATATTCAAAAGGCATTGCAACAAAGGAATCGTCGATAAATCGAGCTTGTAGGTTATTGTAATTGTACCTCCCTCCTATCTTAGCAATTAGCTTTTTAAATGTGTGTGCATAGCTTAAGTAAAATGCCCCTGTACTCATTCCACTTCCACCATCGGGATATCGCGTAGATTCACTCCCTTTTTCTCCAGTTGTGATATCTTCAGTAAATGCAGTTGAGACAACAGCATTAGTGGTAAGTTCTAGGCCATAAAACAATTGTGATGTGCTATCCATAACACGCACTAAATCGGCATTAAACCCATACACTTTGACATTTTCACTGTTACTACTTCTTGAATTCGAACCAAATTTTCTTTTAACTCTCTCTTCATTTATGTTTTGTGCAGATGCAATAAAAGAAGCTTTTGAAAATAAAAAATTGGAAGACGATATCTCGGTTTCTAAAGCTGCGAACATTCTTTCCTGAGGACCATAATACCACTCTGCGTATTCTAAGCTACCATCTTCTAGGACATTGTTAAGCCTATCAAACCTTGGAACATTCGTTGAATTTGAATATTGTGTGTTCAGTTTAAATGTCACAAAATCAGAGTGTCGGTAAATCAATTTTTGAAGTGCATCAAATTGTTTATAAGCTGTTCCTATCTGTAAATTAGGGTTTTTATTAATTATCACCGAATCCTTTTCTTCAATTCTTTTAGAATAAAAATTAACTCTCCCAAAATCATCGTATCCGTGAAAACGTTTACTTCCCGACAATAAATCTCCAAAATCATTTACCGAAATAGAGGTAATTGAGCCAAACTTTTTACCGCCTATTGCTATATCAAAATGTCCCGACTTTTCTTGGTTAGAACTATTATAACGCAACATTCCTGATCCATTTGTAATAATTGAGTCTCCTTTAGAAAGCTTTGGGTCTTTTGTGTGAAAGTGAATCACACCACCGATTGCATCACTACCGTAAACCGCAGAGCCTGGCCCATAAAGGATCTCCACTTGAGAAAGGGCGTTGTTATCAACCGTAATGCTATTATGTAGGTGACCTCCACGATAAATCGCATTGTTTAAACGGACCCCATCGACAACCAAAAGAACTCTATTTGCTTCGAATCCTCTTATTATTGGGCTCCCTCCCCCCATTTGGCTCTTTTGAACCTGAATTCCATCAGCATTTTGCAATACATCTGCAGTAGTCTGAGCACTTAACTCTTCTAGTTTTTCAGCAGAAATAATTTCAGTTTGATTTGTGGATTTTTCTTTATTCCCATTCTCATTCCGCAGTGGAGCAATTATGTGAAGTCCATTTAGCATGTTACTCGTAGGCTCCATTATTACCCAACGACCTTCGTTTAATATAGTAGCTACCGTTAATTTTTGCGTTTTATAGGATGCTACAGTAAAGACGAGTGTATCATTTATACCAAATTCAGAAATGTTTGTATTTCCTTTATAACCTGTACTCGTGCAATTTGTCCCAAGAACATTGCAAATATCTACTTCCTCTAGAGGCTCGAACATTTCGTTTACAATTCTTATCTGTTGTGCATTAAATAAAGAACCACAGCAGAAGAAGATTAACATGAAAACACATAGAATTTTACCATTATTTAAGCTTTCTCTCCTACGTTTCATTTATTAATCTTCAAAAATAGTTTCCAAAATTTTGTGCGAAGTTATTATATCCTTTTTCATTCCCAATTGCATTTCGTAGTATTTAACCATTGACTCTAATAATTCCTTTCGTTCAGGATTAGTATAGTTCAATTCTGAAATTTCATCAAACTTCGTGCCTATAAGCTGTCTAAAAAGAGCGGATAATTGAACCGATAAATGGTAATCAAAAATATCATTGGGAAATTCAAAAATACCTTCTTTTAAACTAAAATGTTTTTGACTGGGCTTCTCGGGTGCTGAGGGTTGAAAACCAAAATACCTTGAAAGCCCCATTAAAAAAACCAGATGGAAGTTGACATTAAATTCACTTTCATCAAAAATAGCAATAGCGGTAGAAGTATAGCGGTATAATTCTGGATTTGTTTCCTCCTCTTTAATGCACTTATATAAAATATCTGTAAGAAAAATAGCTACCATGCTCTTTCTTACATCCATTGTAATAGAAACAGGAGGTTTTTGCAATTTAATTGGCCCCGCATAGTTAAGGCTTTTATTTGGGTTATATGAGCAATCAATTTCTAACAAATGAAAAGGTTGTAGAACTGCTGCTGCTCCTTTCTTTTTCTTTATGCCTTTTGCAATAAAAGATTGCAAACCATACTCCTGTGTAAATACTTTTAAAACAACACTTGTTTCTGAGTAAGGGAAATGCTTTAAGTAAATTCCTTTTATCGATTGCCGCATCAACTTATCTATTAGGAAGCTCCACATAAAATGTAGTACCTTCTCCTATTTGTGTTTCAAAGTAAATTTGACCGGTATGATTATCTACCATCTGTTTAACCATAGCTAAACCCAAACCGGCTCCAGTAGATTTCGTAGTAAAGTTTGGTGAAAATATCTTTTTTTCAATTTCTTTAGTTATACCAACACCATTGTCTTTAATAAAAATTAAATGTGTATTTTCTTTTGGAACTAATCCAACCTTAATAGTTCCTCTTCTATCGTCAGGAATTGCCTGAATCGCATTTTTTATCAGATTACTAAACACACGGTTTAATTGTTCTTTATCGCCTAAAACTATTGCTTCTTTTGGATCATTTGCTTCAAAGACAACATCTACGCCAACAGTCTCACTAAATAACTCACAGGTAGATCTTAACACTTCTTTGATATCAATTTCCAAAATGGTAGCTTTTGGCATTTGAGCAAAATTAGAAAATTCATTTGCTATGGATGTCAATGTATCAATTTGCTGAACCATTGTAACCGAAAATTTTGATAGCTTTTCCTTAAAATCAGGATCATTTTTATCCAATGCTCTTTCCAAATGTTGCACACTCAATCTCATAGGCGTTAAAGGATTTTTAATCTCATGGGCCACTTGTCTTGCCATTTCTCTCCAAGCGCTTTCTCTTTCGCTCCTTGCAAGTTTCTCAGCACTTGATTCTAATTCCTTAATCATTAAATTATATTCATCCACCAAAGCTCCTATTTCATCTTCTCCTTTCCAGTCAATTAATAAATTCTTCTTATTGATTTTAACTTCTTTTAGCTTGTTTGCAATTTCTCTTAGAGACTTTGTAATGTACTTTGACAATAAGTAAGCAAGTAAACTTGCCCCTATTAGTAAGAATACATATATCTCTAGAAGTGTTGTTAAAAAAGGAGCCAAATCACTTTTATCATTAGAATTTTCCAAATTATATGGAATATTAATAATAGCGATTTCTTGCCCTTTATTATTTAAGATATAAGAATAAGTAGATACATAGTACTTGTTTAAGTTTTCTACTTGACGTTGTTTTGATGATTGTAACTTTTTTAAAAGTTCTGGAGCGATGGTTTGTGTGTAAAATTCCGGATCACTTTTGTCATCTCTGCTGGACATCAGCACTTGCCCTTTGGTATTAAAGATGTTTATCTCAATATTGTTGACATCGGCTAGCTCCTTAACTTTGTACTCGAAATCCTTCCGCACAAAATCCATGTTTTTCGCAATTTCAACTTCCTTTAAAAAGTACTGCAAAGATGTAGCAACTGTATGTTCCTTTCTTTTTAATCTGTCTTGATGATATTTCTCATTTTGATTATCGAAAAAAATAATGGTAGTAGCTCCAATTATTAGTAATGATAGAAGAATAATAGCCAACATGGATATATAAATCCTTGTTCTAAGGCTTGGACGGTAAAAACTCATTTACAAAATATTATTTTCTATATACGGACAAATTTTGAGCCACAATATCGATTGAGTCATTCTAAGTTTGGAACTTCAAAAGTACTTCCACGTACAAACCTTACACCAATTAATAACTCATGCGTTCCTGAACTATAATTTTTTAAATTGGAGGTTGTAAAATCAAAAGAATATCCTATTACTAAATTTTCACGGAATAGATATCCAATCATAGCAGAAGCAGCATCAGCTGTTCTGTAGGCACCACCAAGCCATATTTGATTCTTATAAGTTACCTTGGCCATCAAGTCAACTTGAATTGGAGCCGCTTGAACATACTTAACCAAAACAGTTGGCTCGATTTGAATGTCTTCACTCGCATTAAAACGGTATCCTCCATGCATATAATAATGGTTCTCTAACTTACTTAAACCTGTATTTGTTCCTTCGTCGAATTTTAATTTAGACTGTAAAATATTTGGTGCAGCTACTCCAAAATTCCAGTTGTCATGATATAAATAAAAGGCAAATTTTGCATCTGGCACCAGCGTTTGCATTACTCCATCAATTATTACCGGATCGTTCGGAGAATAGGTAGTTATCTTGTGACCATCTAACTTCCATTCTGATATTCCAAAACTTGCACCTAGAGACAATCGAATGGATTCAGATAAGCTTAGTTGATAAGAATAAGACCCCTGCAAACCGGTGCGCCGCGTTGGTCCAACATGATCAGTATAAAGAAATGCCCCCAATCCCATTTTGAGATTTTTTGTTGGACCATTTACCGTTAATGAATACGTTCTTGGCGCATCAGACAATCCTACCCATTGGTATCTATGTCCTGACTTAACATCAAAATAAGGTTTTGAGCCGGCTATTGCGGGATTATATGCATAATCGTTGAATAGAAACTGACTAAAAGTTGGCAACTGCTGAGCCTTTATATGTAATAAAGACAAACTGCAAATTGCTATGATTAAATATCTCATTTTCATCTCTACTTTCTTTATCGCATTATAGTTACTGGTCCAGTAAAAGCATCCGGATATTCAGGATGATTAAGAACGATTATATAGTAATATGTCCCGACCGGTAGGTCTTTTCCTTTATATCTACCGTCAAATTGCTGTAAATCTCCGATAGAAATAAATAGCTGTTGACCCCATCTATTGTAAACTTCAATAACGCATTCTGGAAAATCTGTCATTAGATCAAGTTGCCAAGTATCATTTATTCCATCCCCATTTGGAGAGAATCCATTAGGAAAAATAATCTCAGGCAATAATTCTACATAAACCGTATCGCTATTTACACATCCATTGGTATCTGTAACAGTAACTACATAGTTTTGGCTGAATAAAACAATTAATTCAGGGTTCGCCTCTATACCTGAAGTGTCGGTAAAATTGGTGGTTGGCGTCCATTGATATGGACCATAATCGGCAGTAGGAGAACCACCTATAACTATTGATGTTCCATAACTTTCAAGGTAGTCAACTCCTGCATCTACTATTGGCAATGGATAAGCTAAAACTTCAACCGTATCCGATGAACTACAATTTAGATCTGTAGCGACAAATACCAATGTGTCTAGATCTGCAACTAATGGACAATGTGAAAGTGTATCTGTTGAAGATAAAGTTGTGCTAATTCCATTTGTTACTTCAAACCATTCCACAGTATAATTAATAGCTCCTGTAGCTGTACCGATTAAATCAACACAATTCCCCACACAAAAGCTACTGTCTATTCCTGCATTTGCAATTAATACATTAAGTGTGTCCACAGGGATTGTATCTGTATAAAAGCATCCCGTAGCATCCGTAATAGTCACTTCATAGTTCATTGGCAGAACATTGGTTATAGATGGACCTCCCGGGTCAACAAACCCAGATGGCGGAATAGACGCCCAATTATATACATAAGGTAAAGCCCCTCCGTTTGCCGTTATATAAATAGCTCCAGCTGTTGAATTAACACAATTTGCATCCGTAACAGAATCTACCACTATAGAGATTGCTGAAGGCTCATTGAGAATTACTTCTGAAAACACTGTACATAAATTAGCGTCTGTAATTATAACTGTATCAGCACCAACACATAAGTTAGACGCTGCATTCCCTGTAGAAGAATTTCCTGTCCAGGTATATGTATAAGGCAGTGTTCCCCCTGATACCACGGCATAAGCCTCTCCATCACAAATACCTCCACAAGAAGCATCGATTAATGTAGGGCTACTAAATAAAAGGGTGTCTGGAGCAAGTACAACACCAGTTCCATAGGCAAAACATCCAGTTCCAGGATCAAATACCTCTACAGTATAAGTTCCAGGCGTCAATGAACTAATAGAACTTGTAGGTCCAGCAGCACCCAAGGATGTTGCTCCATTAAACCATTCGTATGTTAATACACCCACAGAATTAGTTACTGCAGCAGAAATAGAGCCAGTATTATCATCATAACAATTGCTTTCAACTATTTGCAAGGCAACTTCTGGAGCCCCCATTCCCGGGATAGCAAAGGTTTCCTCTATTTGGCAATTTCCATCGTCGATCGTTAAGGTATATGTCCCTTCTGCTGCTCCAGTTGTATCTTGACCTGTTCCAGCTCCCGGAGACCACATATAACTATAAGTTCCCGTTCCTCCGGTAGTTGTAATTTCAATTGCCCCGTCAGAACCGCCACAATTAGATGGAGTTACGTATGCATTCGCAGTAATAACGGTATTCGCATCAATAGTAGTTTCTCCAACTAAAACACACCCATTTGCATCAGTAATTTCAACATTATAGGTGCCAACTTCTAGGTTAGACGCTAAACTACTTGTATTTCCGTCATGAATCCAAAGATATGTATATGGCAGTGTTCCCCCAATTGCATTAACCTCAGCAGACCCATCATTTCCTTCATCACAAGTAACATTAACTTCATTCATTGTATAGCTAGTAGGACCTCCAACATCACTAACACCAACATTAACATTTGCAACACAATTATTAAAATCGGTAATCTGAACAGTTTGAACACCTGGACATAAACTATTAGCAGAAGCATTCGTTTGTCCGTCAGACCAATTATATGTGTAAGGCGCTGTACCTCCTAATGCTGTTATTGTTGCTTCACCATCACAAATTCCACATGTAGCATCAACTACCACTGAAGACCCAGTTATTTCATCTGGAGAACCAATAGTTATGGTTTCAAACGAAATACATCCTGCTGCATCGATAACTTGATATATATAAACATCCGCTGGTGCATCTATTAAATCTTCCGCCTGAGATATTGCATTTGAATTCCATAGATAGGTAAATGGAGCCGTTCCTGAGATTGTAACATCTACACTACCATCATGTGAACCAAAGCATGTAACATCTGTAATATTATCAACTACAATAATAGGCGCTGCAATATCATTTATCGTGATAACTGTATCCATTCTACATCCATAAGCATCAATAACTCCTAAGTTATATGTTCCTGCGGGGACATTAATTGTATCAGCTCCTGTACCAATTGCATCCCAATCATAAGTATAAGGTGCGGCACCACCGCTCGCATTGGAAAATGCTGCTCCATTGGATAACAAACAATTAGCATCCACAACACTTACATCTGAAATGATTTGAGGAGATTCTATCATAATAAACGAAGTGTCTTTTTGACACCCATTATCATCTGTAATCGTTAAATTATATGTATCGGCTACTAAGTTCGAAATATCTGGATTGCTAGTAGGGGTAAAACCAGGAAGCAAAGCCGTCCATGAATAGGTATATGGACCTGTTCCTTGGGACACCGTAATGTCAATCTCTCCTGCTCCTCCTTGGAAGCAACTATCAATTACAACAACTGATGCAAGAAGCATTGAATCTGGCTGCGTAATTGTATACTGATCTGAAATTGAACATCCATTAGAATCTATGGCTACAACCGTATAAGTTCCGGTGTCGATTGCCAGAAGGTCTTCAGTCAGAGTAGGATTTGGAATGAATCCGCTATTAGTACTGGTCCAACTATATGTATAATCAGGAGAAAGCACAAATGGAGTACCTCCCACAACCGTTACATCAATACTTCCATCCATTGCACCTAAGCAGAGCACATTGGTCTCTAGTGCGGAAATTGCAAGGGCAGAAGGCTCTAAAATACTATCACTATAAGTTGCTATACACCCATCGGAATCCGTCACAGTAAGCGTATCGTATATTGGTCCTGAATTAGTAAGGTCTTGGGTTACTGCACCAGATTGGCTCCATAAAAAACTTGTATATGGAGCTGTTCCCCCGGACACATTAACTATTATTGATCCATCATTATCACCAAAACAAGTTACGTCTGTTTGCGACACTAAAGTAATTATCGGTGCGCTAGGATTTGTAACCGATTCAGTAGCAGTTGCTGTACAACCCAAATCATCTGTAACTGTAACTGTAGTAGTTAGCGGTGAAAGTCCTGTTTCCGTTGCATTGTCAACACCTATTCCATTAAAATCCCAATCAATAGAATGTGGCAACACGCCCCCAACTGCAACTACCGTAACTGAACCATCATTACCTGCACAAGTAACGGGGACACTTGTCGTTGTTAACGAAAGAACAGGGTTGTCATTTAAGTTATAACACTCCGTAGCTTGACAACCATTACCATCTGTTACAGTAACACAATATTGTCCTGCCTCTAATCCCGTTATATCTTCATTAGTTGAAACATATCCATTTGGACCGGTCCAAGCAAAAGTTGTTATCCCTATATTGTCAGTAGGTATAAGATCAATTTCTCCTGTAAACCCTGAAGCACATATTGGATTCGTTAATACTGCCGTTAAGGTAATTTCCAAAGGAGACAAAACATCAATAACGACAGATGATACGCAACCATCCTCTGTATCTTCGATAGTATATTGTCCAGGTAATAGACCTGTAGGATTTATTGTGTTATCAGCAATTACCGTTGGACCACTAGTGTAAAATAAAGAATCTCCAGATGTAACAGAGGTAATCGTTATACTACCATCGGAATCTCCAAAACAAGTTACATCGGTTTGTGTAAAAGTTATCGGTGCAGATGAAAGAGAAACAATGCACTCAGCATCTGTCGCTGGACAACCGTTGCCATCCGTTATAGTAACATTATAACAACCTTGTAATAGCCCATTAACAGTTGCTGTATTTCCGACAACTGCTCCGGTTGACGGATTTGTCCATAAATATGTGTAGTCATTTGGTAATAATCCAGGAGTTCCTCCTGCTGCCACTACTGAAACAGAACCATCTGGTGTTGCACAATCCGATGACGAGACTGAAGATGTTGAAGATGTCACTTGTGTAGGGATTGTTATGGTAAATGTTCCGAATGCAGTACACCCATTTGCATCTATTCCATTTAGTGTATAAGACCCATCTCCTATTTCCAAATCTTCAGCATCATCATTATCGCCTGTACCGTCATTGTCCCAATCAAAAGTATGAGGCCCAGTACCCCCGGTTGGAGTAATATCAATCAAGCCGAGACTGTCAAAACACGTTGGTTGAGTAACAACACCTGGAAGTTCATAAATTGCAGGCTCAGTAACTTCGACTGACCTAAGGTCTTGGCAACCCGTGAGATCATCTGTAGCAGTAAGTGTATATGTTCCTTCGCATAGACTAGAAATATCATCCAACAGACTTGAAAAAGCTGAAGGACCAGACCAAGACAATGTAAACGGATTTATACCTGTAACGGTAGAAGTAATATCTCCGTCACAAACACCAAAACATGAGATCATTGTAGAATCATCAATAACTATTGAAGGAACGGCTTCTCTTGAAACAGCAACCGAAATGGATTCCATACAACCATTCCCATCTGTTACTTCAACCGTATAAGTTCCTTCTGTTAATCCTGTTTCAGTGTCAGCCACTCCTAGAGGTGCAGACAAAGGATCGTACCATTGATACGTGTATTCCGGCGCAGGTACAATTGGTGTTCCTCCTAATGCCACAACAGTTGCTTGTCCATCATTACCCGCACAAGAAGCAGTCACGCTTGAACCAGTCAATGTTAAAGCAGGAATACTATTTATATCGTAACATTCTGCGGCCTGACAACCATTCCCATCTGTTAGGGTAATACAATATTGTCCAGATTCCAAACCAGTTAAATCTTCATCCGTTGAGACATATCCATTAGGCCCAGTCCATGCAAAAGTTGTTACTCCTAAATTATCCGTAGGTATAATATCAATTTCACCTGTAAGTTCTCCAGCACATAAAGGATGAACTATTGCTTCAGCCAATGTAATTTCCAGCGGACCTAAAACATCAATAACTACAGAAGAAATACAGCCATCTTTAGTATCTTCCAAAGTGTACTGTCCTGGAGACAATCCCGTAGGGTTCAACGTGTTATTAGGAATTACAGTTGGGCCACTAGTATAGAATAGAGAGTCTCCTGATGTAATAGAGGTAATTGATATACTTCCATCAGCAGCACCAAAACAAGTTACATCCGTCTGTGTAAAAGTTATTGGAGGTGATGAAAGAGAAGAAATACACTCAGCCTCCACTATTGGACAATCATTCGCATCTGTGATCTCAAGGTCATAGCACCCCTGTAATAACGCCGATACAGTTGCCGTATTTCCAACAACAGCTCCCGTTGAGGCACTTGTCCATGAATACATATAATCATTTGGCAAGGAACCAGGGGTTCCTCCTCCTGCTATTACCGAGACAGAACCATCTGCAGTAAAACAATCTGTTGAGGGTACCGATGAGGTTAAAGCTGTTACTTGCAAAGGTTGAGTTATGGTAAATGTTCCTGTT
>Ga0255758_10002049_pt1 | contig 19376 bp, 18 predicted proteins | sample 011ome_24_FD_179958 | JGI IMG/M metagenome (GOLD analysis project Ga0255758, IMG submission 179958) | Coastal salt marsh microbial communities from the Groves Creek Marsh, Skidaway Island, Georgia - 011513CT metaG (version 2) | ecosystem: Environmental > Aquatic > Marine > Intertidal zone >...
GATGTATTAATTACATCAAAATCTTCTAGAGAAAAAATGTTAAAAATAAATTTATTAAATTCATTTACAAAACCTATCTTCCCAGAAATTGTACCGTTAATTCCTTCTGGCGATATAATAATTGTTCCTTTTAGATGATTGTCAATCAAATATTTTTTTATAATTAATTGAAAATTTTCAAGGTTGCTTAAATGAGTAAATTTATAAAAGCTAATTATCTCAAATTTTTTTTCTTCTGGCATAATGTCATTCCATCGCCTATGGAAATCATTGTTGTTACAACTCTTTTATCATTTTTTATAAAATCATTAAACTCCCTAATAACACTAGTTTTTTTGTCATTAATTAATGGATTGGCAACTTTTCCTTTCCACAAAACATTATCAAAAATAATTAATCCATTATCAGATATTAAGTTAAGACTTAATTCTAAATAGCTTCGATATCCTGATTTATCCGCGTCTATAAAAATAAAATCAAAAATAAATTTATCGTCTTTAAATTTTTGCAAAGATGTTAAGCCATCGTTATTAATTAATGTAATTTTATCTAAGACATTTGCTTGTTTCCAAAATTTTGCAGCATGAATTGTTGTTTTAATATCATTATCTACTGTAATGATTTTTCCATTCTCATTTAATCCAAGAGCCATAGCCAAAGTGCTGTAACCCATAAAAGTTCCTACTTCTAAAATGTGACTATAATTTCCAATTTTTACAAGCATATGTAAAAACGATGCCTGCTCTGGACTTACTTGCATGTTTGCTGCATTCCCCAATTCCTTAAAAGAAAAGTCCCTTAATTCTTTCAGTACTGTATTTTCAATGGAGTTTTTATTTAAATACTTCTCTAGTTCAGGCGTAAAACTGATATTTTTTGACACAATTTAATTATTTTAATTTTTCTTTTAAAATATCATTTATTAATTTTGGATTTCCTTTACCTTGCGTTTCCTTCATTGCTTGACCTACAAAAAAACCAAATAATTTATCTTTTCCTGACTTATATTGTTCAACCTTATCTAAATTAGACTGCACAATTTTATCAATTATTTTTTCCAATTCTTTAGGATCTGATTGTTGCGTTAAACCTTTTTTATTTATTATTTCTACAGGATCTTGATTGCCTTTTATCATGTCTTCAAAAACAGTTTTTGCAATTTTTCCTGATATTGTGTTATCTTTTATTAGATTAATTAATTTTGATAAATTTTTTGCTGATACCGGCGAATCTTTAATTTCTTTATTCTCTTTATTTAATATACCAAAGAGTTCAACAATCATCCAATTGGCAGCAAGTTTATAATCAGAGTTTTTGGCTACCTCCTCATAGTAGGTGGAGATTTCCTGATCTGATATAATTATACTCGCATCATAACTGGAAAGACCAAAATCATTCATTAACCTTGCTTTCTTTTCATCTGGGAGCTCTGGTAATGATTTCTTAATATTATTTATATAATCTTGATCTAATTCTAATGGTAGTAAATCAGGATCTGGAAAATATCTATAATCATGGGCATCTTCTTTGCTTCTCATAGATCTAGTTTCCATTTTTTTTGTATCAAATAACCTTGTTTCTTGATTAACCGCACCCCCTTCTTCGATTATCTCAATTTGACGCTTTGCTTCATATTCAATTGCTTGTTGCATAAATTTTATAGAATTTACGTTTTTAATTTCGCATCTTGTGCCAAGCTCTCTAGAACCTACTTTTCGGACAGATACGTTAACATCAGCTCTTAAAGAACCTTCGTCCATATTTCCATCGCAGGTATTTAAATATCTCATTATAGACCTTAATTTTTTTACATACTGACCCACCTCTTCCGGAGATCTCAGCTCAGGTTTGCCAACAATTTCCATCAGAGCAACACCAGATCTATTTAAATCTACAAAGGAATTTTGAGGATCTTGATCATGTAAACTTTTCCCAGCATCTTGTTCCAAATGTAATCTTTCAATACCGACTTCTTTAGATCCATAAGGCATATCCAGAATAACTTTTCCTTCGCCAACAATAGGAAATTTAAATTGAGATATTTGATACCCTTGAGGTAAGTCTGCATAAAAATAATTTTTTCTATCAAATTTTGATAATTTGTTAATTTTGGCCTTTAGTCCTAATCCTGTTTTAACAGCCTGCTCTACACAGTATTTATTAATTACAGGCAGCATACCGGGCATTGCAGCATCAACTAGACTAACTTGTGAATTAGGATCAGATCCAAATTTAGTAGATGAAGATGAAAATAATTTTGCATTTGAAGTAACCTGTGCATGAACTTCAAGACCTATGATAACTTCCCATCTTCCAGTTTTTCCTTCTAGGTAATAATCAAATACTTTGTCCGTCATTTACATCCACCAATCTTTTACTTGAGATTGAAATCCAATTTTTTCTTCTAAAGCATATGCAGCATTTAAAACAGTTTGTTCATCAAAAGGTTTGCCAATTAATTGCAATCCCAAAGGCAAGCCAGCCTCATCCAATCCCCCTGGCAAGGAAATTGCAGGTAATCCAGCTAAATTTACTGGAACCGTAAAAACATCATTGAGATACATGGCAATAGGATCTTCTCTTTTGTCTCCTATCTTAAAAGCAGAAGAAGGAGCCGTAGGTGTTAAAATTGTATCTACTTCATTAAAAACATTGTCAAAATCATTTTTAATTAGTCTTCTAACTTGTTGAGCTTTTAAATAATAAGCATCATAATAACCAGATGATAAAACATAAGTACCAATCATAATTCTTCGCTTCACTTCATTACCAAAACCTTGAGCTCTAGTATTTTCATACATTTCAATCAAATCTTTTCCTGGCGCTCTAAAGCCATACTTAACGCCATCATAACGAGCTAAATTAGATGAGGCCTCAGCTGGAGCAATTATATAATAAGTTGGCAAGGCATACTTTGTGTGTGGTAATGAAATATTTTTAATAATAGCACCAGAATCTTTCATCCACGCAATCCCTTTGTCCCATAAGGATTGGATAGCTTTTGGCATATTGTCTACAATGTATTCCTTGGGAATTCCGACTTTTAAACCCCTGATATTTTTTTTTAAATTTTTTAAAAAATCTCCTTTTTTAATATTTGATGAAGTCGAATCTTTTTCGTCATGGCCTGAAATTACATCAAGCATTAATGCGCTATCTGCAACGTCTTTTGTCATTGGGCCTGCCTGATCTAAAGAAGATGCAAAAGCAACAATCCCCCATCTTGAACACCTTCCGTAGGTTGGTTTTAACCCTACTATTCCAGTAAAAGCGGCAGGCTGCCTAATAGATCCACCCGTATCCGTTCCAACAGTAGCTGAAGTTAAATTTGCAGCTACAGCTGAAGAACAACCTCCGGATGATCCTCCCGGAACTAATGTATCATTATTATTTTTGTAAGGATTAATAACATTGCCATAAGCGCTGGTTTCATTAGAAGATCCCATGGCAAACTCATCGCAATTTAATTTACCAAGAAGTATTGCACCCTCATTCCAAAGCTTAGATGTAACAGTTGATTCATAGGTAGGAATAAAATTTTTTAAAATTTTGCTTGATGCAGTAGTTTGAACATTCTTAGTGCAAAACAAATCCTTAACCGCAATTGGTGCGCAAGATAGTACTCCATCTTTTTTATTACTTTCGTCAGCTTTTTTTGCCTGTTCAAGTGCGCTTTCCAAAGTTAAAGTAACAAAAGCATTCAAATTTTTTGATTTTTGAATTCTTTCAACATATGCATTAGTTGCTTCTACAGCTGAAATTTCTTTAGATTTAATTTTATTAATTAATTTAACTAAGGTGTATTTTGCAATTGTAGTCATAAATTATTCAATTACTTTTGGAACTACAAAATAATTCTCATTTTTAACTGGTGAGTTTTTTAATATATCTTCTTTTTCGTTAATTTTCTTAACAACATCATCTCGTTGAAATAGTTTTTGCTCTACCACAGAGGACAAAGGTTCAATATTTTTAATATCTAGTTCGTTTAACTGCTCTACAAATGCCAAGATAGAATTAAGGTCTTTAATCATAAAGTCCTCAAACTGTTCATCTGAAGCTATTCTTGCTAATTTAGAAATCTTCTTTACTGTTGCTTTGTTAATTGTCATTAGACTTAGTGAAAAATTACGGTAAATTAACACTTTAATGAAAACTTACAACCTTTTAGAGAATTCTGTTTTTGCCAAAGAGGTGGGTGATAAATCAACTTTAATTGGCATTGACCCAGGAACAAGAAGCATTGGAATAGCTATATGTGATCCAAATAGAATGGTAGCGACACCATATGAAACTATTAAAGTAAAAAAACTAAAAGATTTTATTAAGAAATTAAATAAAATTATATTAGATAACCAAGCATCTGGTATTGTGGTAGGCAATCCAATAAACATGGATGGAACTGAAGGTCCAAGATCCCAATCAACAAAAGATTTTATTAAAAATATTTTAAAACATATTAATATTCCAATTACCCTATGGGACGAAAGATTATCTAGTGAGGGTGCCTTTAAAAGTATGAAAAATCTAAATATTAACTCTTCCACTAAAAAAAATTACCTGGACGAGAATTCGGCAGCATTTATTTTACAGGGTTTTATAGACTATCTTAATAATTAGCTTGCTTTGATCTAAAAATCAGCCTATAGACCTGGTTTTAATGGCAATTAATCAAAATCAAGCTGTTAAATATAATCACAAACATTTACTTGGTATTCAATATCTTTCCATTCCTGAAATTAATTTAATTTTAGATGAATCTTTGGCTTTTGTTGAGCTTAATAGACAAGAAAATAAAAAATTAAAAATTTTAAATGGTAAGACGCAAATTAATTTATTTTTTGAAACCTCAACAAGAACTTTAAGTTCTTTTGAACTTGCTGGAAAAAGACTTGGGGCAGATGTTATGAATATGAACGTATTAAACTCTGCTATAAAAAAAGGAGAGACTCTTATTGATACAGCCATGACATTGAACGCAATGCATCCAGATATTCTGGTAATTAGACATCAAGACTCTGGAGCTGCAAATTTATTATCACAAAAAGTCAACTGCTCCGTAATAAATGCTGGGGATGGTAGAAATGAACACCCTACCCAAGCTTTATTAGATGCTATGACAATTAAAATGAAAAAAAAGAAAATTGAAGGATTGAGGGTTGCTATCTGTGGTGACATTATGCATTCAAGAGTTGCAAGATCCAATATTTATCTTTTAAATATGCTTGGTGCAGAAGTAAGAGTTATTGGTCCAACCACCTTAATGCCAAAGAATATAAATTTATTTGGTGTAAAAGTTTTTAATGACATGGAGAAAGGTCTGGAAGGTTGCGATATTATTATGATGCTAAGAATGCAAACTGAAAGAATGGACGGTTCTTACATTCCATCAACAAGAGAATACTATGAATTTTTTGGTTTAGATTATAAAAAAATTAAAAATGCTAAAGAGGATGCTTTGATCATGCATCCTGGTCCTATGAACAGAGGTATAGAAATTGACACTAGCTTAGCAGACGATATCAATAGAAGCATTATAGTTCAGCAAGTTGAAATGGGTGTTGCTGTTAGAATGGCATGTTTAAAAATTTTAATGGAAAACAAAGTATGAAAAAACAATGCATTACCAATGTAAGAATTATAGATCCAAAAAATAGTTTAGATGAGATCGGTGGTATTTTGATTAATGAACAAGGAAAAATTGAAGCAATAGGTAAAAAAGTCTCTGAATTAAATGCTTCTGATGCAACCATTTATAACTGTCCTAAAAAAATAGCAATTCCTGGCATCATTGATATGAGAGTTTTTGTTGGTGAACCTGGCTTTGAATATAAAGAAAATTTTAGAACGTTAAGTCAAGCAGCTATATCTGGTGGTGTTACAGCCGCTATTACAATGCCAAATACAAACCCAGTGGTAGATAATGTGTCTACTCTTGATTTTATAAAGAGAAGATCTAGAGATAAATCTATCATAAAAATTTTTCCATTAGCTTCCCTTACAAAAAATACAAATGGTGAAGATATGACAGAATTTGGCTTATTAAAATTAAGAGGGGCTTGGGGATTTACGGATGGATTGCACTGTGTTCAAAACAATAAGGTGATGGATAAAATACTTAATTATGCCAAAAATAAGGATGCTTTAATTGTTCAATTTCCTCAAGATAATGAATTGTCTAAAAATGGAGTTATTCATGAAGGATTTTTATCTACTAAGCTTGGTCTAAAAGGAATACCCGATATTGCAGAACAAATTATAATTGAAAGAGACCTTAGGTTGCTTGAACAATACAATGGAAGGTACCACATCTCTCTTTTATCATCTAAAAAATCATTAGAAATAATTAAATCTGCAAGAGCCAGGGGTTTAAAATTTACAGTAGGTGTATCCATTAACAACCTTTCTCTTAATGATAATGACATTGGTGATTTTAGAACATTTTTAAAATTATCTCCTCCATTGAGATCTGAGGATGATAGAATTGCCCTTATTGAAGCTGTTGAGGATGGTACTATAGATGTGATTGTATCTGATCACAAACCAGAAGATGAAGAATCTAAAAGACTAACTTTTCAACAAGCAGCAACAGGTGCTTCTGGAATAGAAACTTTATTAGCACTGTCTCTAGAGCTTGTTCATAATGAAAAATGTACACTAAACACTATTATCAAATCCCTCACATCTAACCCTGCAGAAATATTAGGTCTTAGAAATGGAACTTTGTCAGTAGGAAGCGAAGCTGACATAGCAATATTTGATTTACAAAAACCATGGGTACTTAATAAAGAAAATATTAAATCTAAATCTAAAAACACAGCAATTGAAAAAAGAAAACTACAAGGCAAAGTTGAAAAGACATTTATAAATGGGAAGCTAGTATTTTCAGAATAATGGATACTTTATATATAATAATTTATTCATATATTTTAGGATCGATACCTTTTGGTCTTATTTATTCAAATATTCTTGGGTATGGAGATATTAGAAAAATAGGGTCAGGTAATATTGGTGCTACCAACGCACTACGTACTGGAAGCAAAACACTTGCAATACTGACACTTTTATCAGATGCTCTTAAGGGATCGGTAGCAGTGTTCATTACTTTAAAATATTTTTCAGAATACGCTTATCTATCTGCTTTATTAGTTTATTTGGGACATATTTTCCCTATTTGGTTATTTTTTAAAGGAGGAAAAGGAATTGCAACTTTTATTGGTATCATACTAATTTTAAATCCTATCTCATTTCTAATTTTTATTACTTCGTGGATTGTAGTTTTAAAGTTATTTAAGATCTCATCTTTGTCAGCCTTAATTTCTTTTGTTATCTTAATTACGTTTTCATTTTTTTTTAATGAATTAAAAGAAACTTTTTTTTATTTTTTCTTTTTTGTTTTTTCAATTTATACCCATAGAGAAAATATTCATCGGCTTATAAAAGGAAATGAAAAATAGTTATAAAAGATAAAAAATTCCCAATAAACCAAGTTTTTTCAATAAACTTATTTAACTAATTTGACAAATGGCATTTTTTTTGAGAGGTCTTAAATCTTTAAATTAAATCAATGAACCTTTTAATAGTAGAAAGTCCTGCAAAAGCTAAAACCATAAATAAATATTTAGGTTCAGAATATATAGTTTTAGCGAGTTTTGGACATGTTAGGGATCTGCCTTCAAAAAATGGCTCGGTAGATACAGAAAATAATTTTAAAATGATATGGGAAATTGATTTAACTTCAAAAAAACATATTAAAGAAATTTCAGACGCAGCTAAGAATTCAAATAAAATTATTTTAGCCACCGATCCAGATCGAGAAGGTGAAGCTATTGCCTGGCACGTAAAGCATATTCTTGAAGATCAAAATCTTATCAAAGATAAAAAAGTTGAAAGAGTTGTTTTTAATGAAATTACTAAAAAAGCTGTATTAAATGGAATAAATAATCCTAGAGAAATAAATGCTGAATTGGTAAATGCTTACTTAGCTAGAAGAGCTTTAGATTATCTTGTTGGTTTTAATATATCGCCAATTTTATGGACTAAATTACCAGGTTCAAAATCAGCAGGTAGAGTTCAATCTGTTGCTCTAAAAATTATAGTCGAGCGTGAACATGAAATAGAACTTTTTAAACCAGAAGAATTTTGGACAATTGAAGCAATATTCAAAAATAAAGAAAATAAGGATATTAAAACTAAATTAAATATTTTTAACTCTAAAAAAGTTGAAAAATTTAGTTTTAAAAATGAACAAATAACAAAATCTGTTATTGATGAAATTAATAAACAAACCTTTAGTGTAACAAATATTGAAAGCAGGCCTTTTAAAAGAAATCCTTACGCGCCATTTAGAACTTCTACAATGCAACAAGATGCTTCTAGGAAACTTGGATTTGGAGCTTCAAGAACCATGCAAATTGCGCAAAGATTGTACCAGGGAATAGATATTGATGGGGAAACAGTTGGACTTATTACCTACATGAGAACTGATGGAACTGATATTTCCACAGATGCAATTTTAGACTGCAGAAATTATATTAAAGAGAAAATAGGAAATAACTATCTACCATCTGAAGCTAGAAGTTACTCAGGAAAAAAGGCTAAGAACGCCCAAGAAGCACATGAGGCAGTTAGACCAACAGATATCAATAGAACGCCGGATATGTTGCGATCAAAATTAGATAAAGACCAAATAAAACTATACGAATTAATTTGGAATCGAACTGTAGCGTCCCAAATGGAAAGTGCTGAATTTGAAAGAACTGCAATAGATTTTTCTGATAATAAACAAAATATAGTTTTTAGAGCCAATGGATCAATACAAAAATTTGATGGATTTCTTAAATTATACCAAGATATTAAAGATGATGAAGATAAAGAAGATAAAGATAATGAAGAATTGGAGTCAGACAATATTATACCAGCAGTAAGCAAAGGAGAGATATTAGAATTAAACAATGTTAATCCTGAACAACATTTCACAGTACCTCCTCCAAGATATTCTGAAGCTAGTTTGGTTAAAAAATTAGAAGAATTAGGTATTGGAAGACCTTCAACTTACGCAAGTATAATTTCAGTTCTATCTACAAGAAATTATGTAGAATTATTAAATAAAAAATTTATTCCAACTGACAGAGGAAAACTAATTACAGCCTTTTTAAATCAGCTGTTTACAAAGTATGTAGATTATAACTTTACTGCTGGATTAGAAGAAAGTTTAGATGATATCACCTCTGGCAAAGTCGATTGGATTGATGTGTTAACTAAATTTTGGGAACAATTTAATCAAAATATTAATAGAGTTAAGGATTTAAGAACACGGGAAATTTTAGACATGATGAATGTTAGCTTGGGCGAAATAATTTTTGATAAAGACGAAGCTGGAAAAATTAAGAGATCATGCTCATGTGGTGGTGAATTAAGTTTAAAAATTGGAAGATTTGGAGCATTTATTGGTTGCTCTAAATATCCAGAATGTAAATTTACTAGACCACTTTCAAGATTAAAAGCTGCTGAACAAGATTACTTGGCTGAACCCAAGGAAATTGGGAAAACTGAAGATGATAAGAATATTGTTCTAAAAAAAGGAAGATTTGGTCCATACCTTCAAATTGGTAATGAGGATAAAGAAATGAAAAATGTTTCTATTCCGAAGGGGATTTCTGTTGATGATATTGACTTAATTAAAGCAAGATTTCTAGCGTCCTTGCCCAAGGTATTAGGCCAATATCCTGAGAATAATATGGATATTACCTTAAATAATGGGAGATATGGCCCATACGTTAAATGCGATAAAAAATCAGCCACTCTAGAGGCTCCTGAGGATATATTTACCATAGGAATCAACAAAGCTGTAACCCTTATTGCCGAAGCAAAGCCCGGCAGAAGATCTTCAAACGAAATAAAAACTGTAGGTGAGCATCCTGAGGATAAAAAACCTATTAAAATTATGAAAGGATCTTATGGTCCTTATGTTAAGTACAAGACGATAAATGCAACCATTCCAGATGATAAAGATCCCGAGAGTATTACGATTGAAGAAGCTCTGGACTTAATTCAAAAAAGATTGGAATATGATGCGCTTAAAAAGGGCAAAGTTTTAAATAAAAAACCAAAAAAAACAAAAAAGAAAAAAAATGACAAAAATTGAAATACCTAACCCACCCTCACCCGTTGGTAACTATGCTGCTTATAAAATTGTTAATAACCTAATTTATGTCTCAGGTCAGCTACCTATAAATAAAGATGGTAATATGATAACTGGAACCATTGGTGACAATCTTACTTTGGAAGATGGGCAAAAAGCTGCGGAACTATGTATATTAAATTGTATTGGCCATTTAAAAAAGGCAGTCAAAGATTTAGACAGTGTTGTTCAATGTATAAAAATTAATGGTTATGTAAATTGTACTAACGAATTCAAAGATCATCCTAAATTGCTTAATGCTGCATCCGATATATTAGTAGAAGTATTTGGTAATAGAGGTATTCATGCAAGAGCAGTTGTTGGAGTTATAAGCCTTCCATTGAATGCAGCTGTTGAAATTGAAGCAATTTTTGAAATAAGAATTTAGTTTGCTTCTTTAACTGTTTTTTTATATTCACCTTTACTTATTTTAAAAATGAATTCATTTTTATTTGTATCTACCAATACCGATCCTCCATCAGTCAATTTGCCGTGAATTATTTCATTAGCTAATGGTTTTTTAATAAATTCGTCAATAAATCTTGAAATAGGCCTTGCACCCATTTTTTTATTATAACCTAAATTAGTTATTAAATCAGATGCGGTTTTAGTTAACTCAATACTAATATCTCTAGCACTAAGTTGTGATTCAAGCTCAATGATAAATTTACTAACAATCTGTTTAATAATTTCTTTATCTAAATAATTAAATCTTATAAGCGCATCCAGACGGTTTCTAAATTCTGGCGAAAAAATTTTATTTATAGTTTCAATATCTGATTGATTATCTTTATTTTTAACAAAACCTATTTCATTTTTTTCGAGATCGGTGGCACCAGCATTTGTTGTTAAAATTAAAATAATATTTCTAAAATCTATTTTTTTTCCATTTTGATCACTCAAGGTGCCATAATCCATAATTTGTAGCAAAATATTAAATATATCAGGATGAGCTTTTTCAATCTCATCAATTAATAAAACTGCATGTGGATTTTTTTCTACTTTTTCAGATAGTTGACCACCTTGATCAAAACCAACATACCCTGGAGGGGCACCTATAAGCTTTGAAATTGTATGCTTTTCAGAAAATTCTGACATATCAAATCTTATCAATTCAACACCTAAAATATTAGAAAGTTGTTTTGCAAGTTCAGTTTTGCCTACTCCTGTCGGCCCACTAAATAAATAATTTCCTATAGTTTTATTTGTATCGCGCAGTCCAGATCTTGATAGCTTTATAGAGTTTGCCAAAGCATCTACAGCGTGATCTTGACCATAAATTAATCTTTTTAAATTTTTATCAATGTCTCTTATATAATTTCTGTCATTTAAAGTTATGTTCCTTTCTGGAATTTTAGTTATTTTGGACACAACTCGTTCTACATCCACTTCCGTTAAAATTGACTTCCTTTTATCTAAACTTTTTAGAGATTCAGATGATCCTAGCTCGTCAATAATATCTATTGATTTATCTGGTAGTTTTTTATTTCCAATATACTTATGCGACAGATCTACAGACGCTCTAATGGCATTATCAGAATATTTTACTTTATGAAAATCCTCGTATTTATTTTTTAATCCAAACATAATTTTGTATGCTTCATCAACGGTTGGCTCATTCACATCAATTTTCTGAAATCTTCTTTGTAAAGCTCGGTCTTTCTCAAAGTATTGCCTATATTCAGAAAAAGTTGTTGACCCTATACATCTAATATTCCCGGACTGGAGAGCTGGTTTTAACATGTTTGCTGCATCCATTGAATTACCCGAAGTTGATCCAGTTCCAACCAGGGAATGAATTTCATCAATAAATAAAATGTACTTTTTATTTTCTTGAATTTCATTGATGATAGATTTTAGTCTTTCTTCAAAATCACCCCTGTATCTAGTTCCTGCAATTAAAACGCCCATATCTAAAGAAAAAATTGTATTATCTTTTAAAATATCTGGAACCTGATGGTTAAAAATTTTAAGCGCCAATCCTTCTACTATAGCTGTTTTGCCAACACCTGGGTCTCCAACTAACAAAGGATTATTTTTAGTTCTTCTGCACAAAATTTCAGTCATACGAACAATCTCTTCATTGCGCCCAATCAAGGTATCAATTTTATTTATTTTTGCTTTTTCAATTAAATTTATACAATATGTATTTAAAAAGGATTTTTTATTTATTGTGTTAGACTTATTTGTAGATCCAATTTCATCTGTGTAAGAAAAATTTTCAATTTTTGTTATTCCATGTGAAATAAAATTAACTACATCATATCTTGTTACTTCTTGTTCTTGCAAAAAATAAGTTGCATGACTCTCTCGTTCAGCAAAAAGAGAAACTAAAATATTAGCACCCGTAACTTCATTTTTTCCTGAAGATTGAACATGAACAATAGATCTTTGAATAACTCTTTGAAAACCAGCTGTAGGCTGAGGATCAGACTCTTTTTCTGAATTAACGATATTATCGAGTTCATTATCTATATAATATTCAAGATTTTCCTTCAAAAGATCGGTGTCAACGCTACAAGCTTTCATCACATTGAGAGCATCAGTTTCATCAGTTAAGGAAAACAAAAGATGTTCTAGGGTTACATATTGATGGTTTTTTTCAGATGCAAACTTAAAAGCATGCGAGATTGCATTTTCTAAAGATTTAGTAAATGTTGCCATTTATTTAGGCCTCATAATGGATTTCAACGGAAAATTATTTTGCCTAGAGTAATTATTTACTTTAATAACTAATGTTTCAGCTATGTCTTTTGTATAAGTACCAACAATAGCTGATCCATTATTATGAATATTTAACATAACCGTTGTTGCTCGTTTTACAGGTAAATTAAAAAACATTATTAAAACTTTAACAACAAATTCCATTGTTGTAAAATTATCATTTAAAATAATAACATTAAAAAATTTCGGAGAATTAATTTTTAAAAAAACTTTAATTTTTCTTGATTTAACAAGATCTTTAGACATTAAATGGTCTACCAATAGAGTAATATTTAATTTTTTTATTTAAAAAAGCATCTGGTTGATATAAATTTCTCAAGTCAAAAATTTGTAACTTTTTATTTTGTGTTAATTTTTCAAAATTAATACTTTTAAACTCATCCCACTCAGTATGAATTATTAATAAATCAGAATAGTTCGCTAAATCTTTAATATTTGAAAAATTTTTTACACCTTTATATTTATCTAAAATTTTCTTATTACCCGTAGGTTCGTAATATGAAATTAAACACCCTTTCTTAATTAACTTAGGTATTATTTTTAAAGATGAGGAATCTCTCATATCATCAGTATTAGCTTTAAATGTTACACCCAAAAAACCAATTTTTTTATTTTTAGGTTTTTTTAAGATTTTTAATATTTTGGAAGTTATCAAATCTGATCTAGATTCATTTGATTTAATTACGCTATTAACTAAATTTAAACTTACATCAAATTTAGATGCCGTTTTAGTTAGAGCTTTTGTATCTTTTGGAAAACAAGAGCCGCCATAGGCAGGGCCTGCTCTTAAAAAACGTGAACCTATTCTTGCATCCGTGCCTATGCCGAGAGAAATATCCTCGATGTTAATTCCGGTTTTTTCACACAAATTAGCTAATTCGTTAATAAAGGTTATTTTAGTAGCCAAAAATGCATTAGATGCATACTTAATTAATTCTGCAGCACGTCTTTGAACAACTATAAATTTTCCACCTTTCTTTATAATTGGTTGATACAAAGCCTCCATAACAGATGAAACTTTTTTGCTATTATTTGTTCCTATTATTATTCGATCTGGATACTTAAAATCCCTAATTGCCTCTCCTTCTCTTAAAAACTCTGGATTAGAAACCACATCAAACATATTAGATTTATTTTTTCTTAACAAAATTTTTTCAACCTCATCGCCTGTGCCTAGTGGTACAGTAGATTTGGTAACGATTAATTTGTAGGAATTTAAGTTGTTAGAAATTGATTTTGCCACTTCGTAAACCCCATGTAAATCTGCAGACAATCCATCCTTTGATGTAGGTGTCCCAACTGCAATAAAAACAATATCTGATTTACGCACAGCTTCTGACAAATTGCTAGTAAATATAATTCTACCTGCATTATAATTTTTTTTTACAAGCTCTTCTAGGCCAGGTTCATAAATTGGAACAATTCCTTGTTTCAATTTAGAAATTTTTTCAGAATTGTTATCTACGCAGTATACAGTATTACCTAGGTCAGAAAATAACACCCCAGATACTAAGCCCACATAACCTGTGCCTACAAAACAAATATTCATATATTTGAAATTCTATTGAATGACTTAATATATCCTTCCATGGTACCACAATCTAAATACTCACCCTTAAAAACACAACCATTAAAGACCTTTCCATTAGCTAGCATTTTACTAAGTGAGTCGGTAATTTGAATTTCTCCAAGTTTTCCCTTCTTTGCAAATGACATGAATTTAAAGATTTCTTTATCTAAAATATATCTACCGATTATCGCATAAGATGATGGTGCGGATTTTAAAGTTGGCTTTTCAACTAATTTATTAATTTGAAGAATATTATCATTTTTTTTATTAAAACCCACTATTCCATACCTGTTAACATTTTTTTTTGAAACTTTTTTTACAGCTATCACGGAGCATTTGTTTTTATAATATTGGGAAATTAATTCTTTAGAACAGTTATGTTTAATAATAATATCATCTGGCAAAAATAAAAGGAAATGACTAGATGTAATTTTATTTTTACATGAAAATACCGCATCACCTAACCCTTTTGGTGAATTTTGATAAACAAAAGAAATTTTTTTTTTAAATTTATTTAATGTTTCTAGTTTTTCTAATAAATGTTTATTTTGATGAATTTTTTTTTTTAGAAAAATATCATTTTCAAAATATTTTTTTATAATGTCTTTTTTTTTGGATATAACTAAAAATATTTTTTTAATACCAGCGTCTTCACACTCGATTAATACCCTTTCTAATATTGATATACTACCTAGGGGAAGAAGCTCTTTAGGAATCACTTTGGTAAAAGGCAACATTCTTGTACCCAGACCTGCTAGTGGTATAATTGCTTGTGTAATCATAAGTTTATATTTATGAGTTTGTCTTAAATGAAAATAATTAAAAAATCTAATATTATTAATAAAATTATTAATAAAAGCAAAAATGTTGGGTTTGTTCCTACCATGGGAACATTGCATCAAGGTCATATATCTCTTATAGAAAAATCAAAAAAAGAATGCTCCAAAACAGTTGTTAGTATCTTTGTAAACCCAAAGCAATTTAATAAAAAAAAAGACTTTGTCTCTTATCCTAAAAAAATCATGAATGACTTAAAAATTTGTAAATTACATAAAGTTGATTATGTATTTGTACCCAACTTTAATGAAGTATATTCATGGAAAACAAAAAAAATTATTTATCCTAAACTAGCAAATATAATGGAACATAAGTATAGAAAAAATCATTTTAAAGGAGTGATGGATGTAATGTCAAAGTTACTTTCTATCATAAATAATACAAAAGTTTATATGGGCGAAAAAGATTATCAGCAACTTTATATCGTTAATAAATTATGTAAAATTAACAAAATCCAATCAAAAATAATACCTTGCAAGACTATAAGATCTCCAAAAGGTTATGCTTTGTCTTCTCGAAATTTATTATTAGATAAAGCATCTCATGAAATAATGAGTCATGTTTTCAAAATTATTAATGAATACAAAAAGATAAATATGAATAAAATATTTAATGTTAATTTTTTAAAAAACAAAATAAAAAAAATTGGAGTAAAAAAGATTGATTATATTAATTTGATAAACTTTATTAACTTTAAAGCTCAAAAAAAAATATCTATTAAAACAAACATATTTATTGCCTACTATCTAAATAATGTTCGTTTAATAGATAATATTTAAATATTTAAAATAAAGCTTGCCAATCCTAAAAAGGACAAAAAACCAAAAACATCTGTAACAGTCGTTACAAAGACGCTAGAAGCAATAGCTGGGTCAATTTTTACCTTATTAAGAACAACTGGAATCAAGATTCCAAATAATCCAGCAACAGTCATATTAATGATCATAGCTACAGCTATTAAAATAGAAAGCCTAAAATCTTTAAACCAAACAAATATTGCCAATGATGTTATAATAGCAAATATAAGACCGTTAAAAAAGCCAACTAAAAATTCTTTGGTTATAATTTTTTTTACATTACTCGATATTAACTCCTTAGTTGCGATTAATCTAACGGTCACCGTTAATGTTTGTGTGCCAGCATTTCCACCCATAGAAGCAACGATTGGCATAAGTATTGCAAGTGCAACAACTTTTTCAATGCTTGCATTAAAAACACTTATCACAGATGAGGCTAAAATTGCTGTAAGCAAATTGATAGTTAACCAAATAAATCTTTTTTTAGTAATGCTTAATGCACTATCAGAAATTTCTTCGTCACTTACTCCAGCTAATCTAAGTGTATCTTCTTCTGCTTCCTCTTTAATAACAGTAACGATATCATCACCTGTAATCATTCCTATCAGATGATTATTTTTATCTACCACACCTGCTGAAACAAGATTGTATTGTTCGAAATTATATGCAACATGCTCCTGGTCCATTTCAGCTGGGATTAAGAATTTATTACTATTCATTATAGAACTCATTTTGATATCTCTAGCAGTTCGTAAAACTCTGGAAGACGAAACTGAACCGACAGGAATATTTAATTCATTGATAATAAAAATTTCCAAAAATTCCTTAGGCAATTCATTTGTTTCTCTCAAATAGTCAATAGTTTGTCCAACTGTCCAACCATAAGGAACAGCGGCAAATTCTCTTTGCATAATTCTTGCAGCTGAATCTTCTGGATAGGTATTGAGGGTTTGCTCCAAAACATACTTATCTTCCAGAGGGATTTTGGTTAAGACATCATTTTTTTTGTGCTCTGATAAATTCTCAACAATATGCAAAGCATTATCGGACTCCAGAGTATTTATTATTTTAACTATTTTATTAGATGAAATTTTTTCTAAAATTTCTTTTTGTAACTCATCTGTTAATTCTATAATAACATTTGGATTGATATAAAATCCATCTAACTCCACTAAATCAAAACGACTTTTTTCAGGTAAATTACTTATAACTTCAGCGATGTCAGAGGTATGAAGTTTGGATAGATCTTCATTTATCAAAATGGAATTTTTTTGTTCTATATTATTTATAAGATTATTTAAGTAATCTTGACTAATATTAAATTCTATTTTTTTACTTTTAAGTTCGCTGTTGTTTTCCATGATAATTAAAGTATTTTTCAACTTATAATGAATATTGAAATAAAAATCAGTAAAAAACCAATAGATTACCAAGTTGCAATTGATTTTTTAGAAAAAAGACTTTCAGAGGTTATTGAAAATAATGCAAACGAATTAATTTGGATATTAGAACATAACAATGTCTACACATGCGGAACTAGTGGCAAAGAACATGAGCTGCTACAACCCAATAAGTTACCGACCATAAAAACTAATCGCGGGGGAAAATGGACCTACCATGGCAAAGGTCAAAAAGTTATTTATTTTGTTCTCAACTTAAATAAGCGAGGAAAAGAAATTAAAAAATTAGTTAGAAATATAGAGCATTGGATTATTGAAATTCTTAAAGAATACGAGATTTACTCCTACGCTGACCCCACTAATATTGGTATTTGGGTTAAAAATAAAAATAGTGAATATAAAATTGCCGCAATTGGTATTAAGATAAAAAAATGGATTGCATACCATGGTGTTTCTATAAATTTAAATGTTAATAAAGATTACTACTCAGGAATCATTCCATGCGGCATAACTGAAAAAGGAATTATTAATTTTTCAGATATTAAAAAGCTACCTTCTGAAAAAAATCTCAATAACACAATTGTTACTCAATTTAAAAAAATTTTTACAGATTAATTTTTTTTAAAAAATTCTTAAATTCAACTGGTGGCTCAATTTTATAAGTTCTTTTTTTTCCCTGGTAATAGAAAGTTATTTTATAACTATGCAGCATCAAATAATTATTCTCATTTTTATAATGCGGAATAAAATACTTGTCGTCACCAACAATAGGATTGTTTATTTTAAAAAACTGCTGTCTAAGCTGATGTTTGCGACCAGTAACGGGTGTGGCTTGTACATAGGAGAAATTTTTATTTTTAGAAATGACGAAAAAACTTGATTCAGCTTTAAATATTTTTGATTTATTTTTTTCTACAAAAGTTAAATCATGTTCCAAAATACCATCGTTTAAAATTAAAGATCCATGCAAAACCGCAAGATAATTTTTATTTATTTCTTTGTTTCTAAATTGTTCAGATATTAATTGCGCAAAATTTTTATTACAGGCTAACAATATTAATCCCGAAGTTTCTTTATCAATTCTATGAACTAAATAGTATTTTTTTTTATCAGAATATTTATTTAATATGTCAATTATATTTTTTGGTGATTTAGTTCCTGATTGAACTGATATTCCCGAAGGTTTGTTTAAAATTATATAATCATGATTTTCATAAACTATTGCATTTTTTAATTCTTTATACTCATAATCACTTGCCTCGTATGAAAATTTTTTTTTGGTTGGCTTATCTTGATAATTTATATTAATAAAAATCTTATCCTCTTTCTGGAGCTTATAAGAACTTTTTACTTTAATATTATTAACTAAAATTTTTCCTGAGCGTAACGACTTTTCTATAAAAGACTGTGGTACTTTTCCAATTTTAGACTTAAACCACTTATCTATTCTCGTGTTTGAAAAAATACTATCGATTACAAATAGTTCATTAATTTTCATTAAAGCAGAGAAGCAAGTTTATGTCCTGTAATAAATAAAATGAGCCCAAACACTACTGAACCAAAGATATAAATGCTAGCTTGCAAATAGAGTGATTTATTAATCAAATTAAACATGTCCATTGAAAATGTAGAAAATGTAGTGAATCCACCTAGTAATCCAATAACAACACATAATCTAACTGTTTCACTGATTATACCTTTGTCAAATAAAGCTATAAAAAAACCAATTAAGAATGAACCAATTAAATTTACTAATAATGTGCTGATTGGAAAAAATGAATAATATATTTTTGGGGTTATTATAAACAAGGAGTATCTTAATACACTTCCAGCTGCTCCAAACAAAGCAACTAGTAGATACAATT
>Ga0255758_10002050_pt1 | contig 19370 bp, 19 predicted proteins | sample 011ome_24_FD_179958 | JGI IMG/M metagenome (GOLD analysis project Ga0255758, IMG submission 179958) | Coastal salt marsh microbial communities from the Groves Creek Marsh, Skidaway Island, Georgia - 011513CT metaG (version 2) | ecosystem: Environmental > Aquatic > Marine > Intertidal zone >...
ATTTTTAAAAAAAATATCATCAACTTTTTTAGATAATTCGTGAAGTGTAGTAACTTTTTGCCCAAGGTCATTAGCTAATTCTCTTGAATGATTAGCTTTAAATGGTGAATAAGTAATTATTGGTTTTTTAAAGAAAGAAGCCTCCAGAGCAGTGGTACATCCATTATGCAATATTGCAAAAGCATTTTTAACCCATAAAGATACCCCATCATCAGCAATAACACTGACATTTGGAATTTTATCAAGTAAAATTCTCCAAGTTTCTATACTTTCTGAAGGGTGAGGACGTAAAACTATTAAATAATTTTTATTTTGATGTGCAAGGTGTTTGATTGCCTGAATAAAATATCCTATCAATTTAAACTGTTCACTTTCTCTATCTATCAATTTATTTAGTAATTCTGGCTCTCTATCTAGGTAACCACCTCTTTTTCTAATTTTAATTCTTTCATACAATGATTGAACTGCTAAGCCTGCTCCAAAATTAGAAGGGATTAAAAGAAACGGTTTATTTAAAATTCTAATCTTTTTTTTCCAATAACTAAATAAATTCGGCCTCCATAAATCTACACGTGGAGAGCCGGTCATATGAATTTTCTTAATATAATTTGGAAAATGTTTTTTTAAAGTTTTAAAATCTTCCGGTCCCCAAGTAAAAACTGCTGAAGCTTGTCCAATTGTTTTTGAGCTGTATCTTGTTTTAACAAATCTATCATAGCCATAATCTACCAAACCGCCCTCCTCATCAATACTTGTAATTTTACAGCCAGCATTAAGAATTTTAGTATGTTTTAAAATCTTTGTTTTACCAGGAGTTAGAGATTTAGTATGAAATATACCTGGAGTAAGTAATTTTCTTTCCAATCCTTTTATTATTGACTCTTGATCTGAAATAATAACTTCATGACCCCTTGCAGAGGCTATTACAGCTAACAAAAGCTTGTAATCAAGTTCTCTGGTTGTAACTTCTAGGTGAATATATATATTCATTCAAATCAGGATTAAATTACTGAAACATTATAGATTTAAATTAAAAATTTCTTATCATAAATTTTATTTATGTATATAAATTATTATACACATATCTATTTTAAACTCTAAATATATTTTCAAACTATGACAGCTCTATAGAAGTTTATAGTTTTTTCGATTTTTTAAATAAATTATAATCCTTAATATTATCTATCTCGAACCATTTTTTTTTATAATTTTCTACATATATTTTGCATATATTTTTTTTCAAAATTAATTGAAATAATGCAGTTATATCAATTTTGTTTAAATTATTTATGTCTTTAAAAAAGTGTTGTTTAATCTTACCCCAGGCAAAAGGATCAATTTTGAAAATACCCATATATTGACCTTGAATATTTCTATAAGAATTAGTTCTATCTCCAATTCCTAAAAGTTGATTTTTATTGTTAACTTTAAAGGTTTCTAAATCTTCAAGAGGATTATTAAAACGTTCTTGCCAATATTTTCTCCAGAATTTATAACTTAAAATAACTATTCCTTTTTTTATTTTTGATCTTTGTAATATTTCTATTGCTTCTTTATCATAAAAAATATCAGCATAAGAAATTATACATTGATATTTTGATAAAATTTTATCAGCACAAATTAAACTTCCAAAAATATTAGTCGTTTTCCATTTATCATTTTTAATTTTATTAATTTTTTTAAATTGATTAAATTGGTAGCTTTGATAGCCGGTAATTAAAGTTATTTTTTTAAAACCCATTGACTCAAAATTTTCAATAACTTTATCGATAAGTCTTTTCGTTTTATTAATTTTAATAAATGATTTAGGTTTGTTTTTTGTTAACACCCCCATTCTTGAACCACGCCCAGCAGCAAGTATAATTGGAATAATTTTGTTTGAATGTATTTTTAATTTCATTATAAGCTTTAATATTTATATAGTACTATATTTAAAAATATCTATGAATTACTGTAATAAATGTATCATGCCAGATACACGACCAGATCAATACCTTAACAATGAGGGCATTTGTAATGCTTGCCTTAGCTTTGACTTGCAAGAGAAAATTGACTGGCAAAAAAGAAAATTTGAATTATTAAAAATAATAAGAGAAAAAAATTTAGACAAAGATAAATGGAACTGTGTAGTGCCAGGTAGTGGTGGTAAGGATAGTACTTATCAAATTATTAGAGCAAAAGAGTTAGGTTTAAATCCAGTATTTGTTACAGCTTCAACTTGTGATTTGTCAGATGTTGGGAGATATAATTTAGAAAATGTTAAAAAAATTGGTTTTGATGTAATTGAAATTTCAAATAATTCAAAAGTTAGAGCTAAAATAAATAAAATTGGACTTGAGTTATTAGGAGACATCTCTTGGCCAGAACATGTTTCTATTTTTACTGCACCTGTAAAATTTGCTCTTGCTTATAACATTCCTATTATATTGTGGGGAGAAAACCCTCAAATGGAGTATGGTGGACCAAAAGATTCACTGAATAACAGTATTTTAGATCAAAAATGGATGGAGGAGTTTGGTGGACTTATTGGATTTAGAGTTTCAGATTTAATTGAAAATTATAATTTTAAAAAACATGAGTTAGAAATCTACGACTACCCAAGTAAAGAGATTTTAGAAGAAAAATCAATCACTGGAATTTTTCTTGGATTTTACGAAAGATGGGACTCATTAAGAAACTACGAAATTTCAAAGAAAAATGGATTTTTAGGTTATGAAAATAAATTAGAAGGATGTTATTTTGATTTTGAAAAAATTGATAATTATCAACATGGAATTCATGATTACTTCAAATATCTTAAATTTGGTTTTGCAAGAGCAACTGATCAATTAAGTTATATGATTAGAAGAAATAAAATAACACGTGAAAATGCTATTAATCTTGCACAAAAACTAGAAGGAAAATTTCCTAAATCATATATGGGAAAATCTTTAGAAAAAATTTTATCTAAAATAGGATTTACAGAAAAAGAATTTGTTAACATCTGTGACAACTTTGCTAATAAAAAAATATTTAAAACAGATCAAAGTGGAAAACTAATTAAACTTGATGATGGTTCTTTAATAAAATTAAAGTATGACAATTAAGGTAGCTATTATTAACTATGGAACTGGAAATATACGCTCTCTTTATAATAGTTTAAAAAAAATTCATATTGAGGCAGAAATCATTGCTGATCCACATTTAATTAATAAATTTAATAAGGTATTTTTACCAGGAGTTGGATCGTACAAAAATGCAATCGATAAAATAAATAAATTTAATTGGGATAGTGCTATCAAAAATTTTTTAACAAATAAAGATAATAGTTTATTTGGAATATGTGTGGGCATGCAAATTTTAAGTTCATATGGATATGAACATGGAAAATCAAATGGTTTAGATATTATAAAAGGGGATGTTATAAAAATAGATGCAGATGAGTATAGTTTGAAACTTCCACATATCGGATGGAATAATATAAAAATTTTAAAAGAAAGTTTAATAACTGAAAATTTAACTCATGATGCAAATTTTTACTTTGTAAACAGTTATTCGTTTAAAGTGGCTAACTCTAAAGAAATAATAGCAACAACCAAATATGGTATTGAATTTCCATCAATCATAAATAAAAAAAATATTTTTGGAACTCAATTTCACCCAGAGAAAAGTTCAAAAGCTGGAATTCAAATACTTAAAAATTTTATTAATGCTTAAGGTGCGAATAATTACTACGATGCTTTGGAACGGTTCAACCCTTGTAAAAGGTAATAAATTTGAAAATGAAAAAAGAGCTGCTGGATCTCCACTTACAACAATAAATATCTACAACTCTAGAGATGTAGATGAAATATTTTTTTTTGATATTTCTAGAAATAATAAAATAATCGATAGGGATTTTATTTTAAGCATTACTGATTGTGTGAGTGTTCCAATAACAATAGGAGGTGGAATAGAAACAATTTCTCAGATGGACGATCTTTTTGCATGTGGTGCTGATAAAATTGCAATTAATAGTATCGTTTTTAAGGAACCTAACATAATTAATGAGGCTTCAAAAAGATTTGGTTCCCAAGCAATTACTATTTCAATTGATGTGAAAAAAATTAATGGAAAATATGTATGTTATTATAATTTAGGTAAAATTAGTTCAGAAAAAGAATTAAAAGATTTATTAATAGAATGTGTTGATAGAGGTGCTGGGGAAATAGTAATTAACTGTATTGATAATGATGGATTGATGAAAGGATATGATAATGAACTAATTAAACTTACATCTTCATTGGTAAATGTTCCTATAATTGCATCTGGGGGCGCTGGTAATTATGAACATTTCTATGAGGCATATAAAAATGGTGCCGATGCTTTTGCTGCTGCAAGCATGTATCATTTTACAGAACACACTCCAGCTAAGGCAAAAAAGTATCTTTCAAAAAAAGAGGTTCCTATTCGTGAGAATTTTATTATAGACTAACACATAAATGAAACAAATAAATATTAAAAAAACAATTTTATTAGATAAACAAATTTATTTTGATCTTAGAAATAATCTGGATAATAGAAAAAATTCTTATAATTCAAAAAAAATAAAAATAGATGATCATAATAAATGGTTTAAGAAAAATTACAAAAATAAATATTATTTTACTTGTTATAAAGGCAAATCAAAAATTGGTTATATAAGAGGTGACATATTAGGAGATACAATAATTGTATCTGTAGCTTTAATGAATGAAAATCAAAATAAGAATATTGGATCTTATTGTTTAAATTTATTTGAAAAAAAAATAAATATAAATTGTATATTGATAGCTAAAGTTAAAAAAATAAATCGTATATCATCACACTTTTTCGAAAAAAATGGCTATAGTAAACTTAATACCTTAACAGGTATAGTTACTTATTACAAAATAAGGAACAACTTATCTATCCGGTACTTAAATGTAATTAGCAATATAGAAAATGTACGTAAAAATAATAATATTAACTGGATGAACATACTGAGAATTGCTTTTAAAAAATCCCCTGAGGAAACTTCAAAAGTTTTCAAAGAAATTTATACAAGTGATAAAAAAATAAATAAGCTAACAAAAAAACTTTTTTAAGATTATAGATCTTTTCTGTTTAGAGGAGAAGCATATCTGATGTTTCTTTTTGAAGTTTTACCTAATATTTTTTTATAAAATTTTGGTTCAAGACCATAATGAGGTCTTATAACTTTTAAATTTTTTTCAGAAAAAATTTCTCCTTTTTTTATATTTTTTTTTGCATATATGGATCTTTTAAAAACTTTATGTCTTTTCTCAGATTTAGTCAGACCATAATATATTTTTCCTAAACTTAACCAAGCATTTTTTGACTCTTTCACTAAAAGATTAAAATCTTCTGGATCCATAGAAAATATATCATCTAATCCACCTCCAGATTTATCTAATGTAAAATGTTTTTCGATTATGCTTGCACCATAAGATATTGCTGAGATTGCAGCAGCAATACCTGGGGTGTGATCACTTAAACCTATTTCAATTTTAAATTTCTTTCTCAAATCCAAGACGGTTTTAATATTACTTTCCTCAATTTTAGCTGGATATGAACTTGTACATTGTAGAAATGCAAAATTATTAAACCTTTTTTTTTTAAAAAATTTATATATGTTAATAATATCAATTAAAGTCGTTGCCCCTAAAGAGATGATTATTGGTTTTTTTTTAGAAATCACTTTTTCAATTAACGGAAAGTGATTATTTTCAAAAGATGCAATTTTGAAGGCTGGGACCTTAAAAGTTGTTAAAAAATCAACCGATGTTTCATCAAAAGGAGTGCTGAAACAAATAATGTTATTTTTTTTTGCTTCTCGAAATATATCTTTATAATAACTATATGGAAGGGAACCTTTTTCATATAAATCAAATAAAGTTTTCTTATACCACAAGCTTTTTTTATCATTAATTACAAATTGAGACTTGGTAGAATTTAAAGTTAACGAATCTGCTTTATAAGTTTGCAGCTTAATTGCATCTGCTCCAACTTTTTTAGCTTCTCTTACTAATTTTAGAGTTCTTTCAATATTATTATTATGGTTAGCTGAAATCTCAGCAATTATAAAAGGAGGCTTTTTAAGAGAAATTTTTCGATTTTGTATTTTCATGTCTAATTAATTTTATAATTTTTTTACTAATCTTAAAAGCTGATAAGTTTTTTTTCCATTTTAAATATAAACTTGGATTATTAGGTTTATCAAATTGAATATCTAATCCAACCATATTGCTTATTTCTTTATTCTTAAACTTTTTATAAAGACCTTTTGGATCTCTTTTTTTAAGTTCTTTCATTGGAACATCTAAAAAAATGTCATGATTATTTTTAATTTTTTTATATTCATTATGGACTTTTGATTTTAAAGACATTGTAGCAATAATTACAAATTTTTTTTTATCATCTATATATTTCTTACATAAATTAACATACATTAGACCAACTTTTGTTCTGGAGTTACTTAAAAAATGATCTGATTTTTTTATATTCAACTTATTTCTTAATATATCGCCATCTAATAGAATTATATTGGAGTATTTTTTTTTTAATTTATTATAAATTATTTTAGATATAGTTGTTTTTCCAGAACCTGAAAGTCCTGTAATCCACAATAATCCAGGTTGGTATTTTTTTTTTTTTTTTTTTTTTAGAATTTTTTTTTTTTTTTTTTATCTTTTTTTTTTTTTTTTTGAACTATTTTTTAACTCATCAAACTTTTTTTGACCGCACCCTATTGCAGCAGGAATATTTAGTTCTGCAGATCTTATAGCCATATGAGAATTAGAACCACCAAATTGAGTGGCAAAACCTTTTATTTTTTTTGTGAAAATCCAGTCAAATCCAGGATCTGCATTTTCAATTAAAATGATCTTATTATCTAGAGAATATTTCAAATTATTATCTAAGTTTAAAACTTTTCCAGTTACTCTATTATTAGTAATATAATTCGGGACATTAAACATATATGGAATTACGTCATATGCGCTGTTATCCTTAATTACCTCTGGTAAAAATATTTTTATATTATTTTCGTATTCATTTTTTCTTTTTAAAAAAAGTTTATAGCTTATCTGATTATTTAAAATTTCATTAATTGTAAAATATGAAATTATATCTTTATTTCTTAATCTAATAGGAGTAATTCTGATTAGCAACTTAAATATATTATCTATGCTTTTTGAAAAAATAAATTTTGAAAATTCTCTTAATTCAATTGATCTAATAATATAATTTATTAATGTTTTAGGATTTAAACTAATTTTTTCTTTATTTAATAAAATGTTAATTTTTTTTATTTCTTTAATATTTAATTCAAATTCATGTTTTTTTGGAATAAATGATTTTTCAAAAAATGTATCTCTAATTTCTCTATAATTTTTAGATGTAATATCATACGATCCAGGTCTCAAATGACCATATTTTTTAAAAAAAAATGATTTTTTTATTTTTTTTTTTATTACTAAATTAATATCCTCAAGAAAGGTTGATGTAACTGTGTTTATATTTTTTTGTAATTCTATTGATCTTTTTTGACTTAAAGCTTTTTTACTTACTAATGAGTCTATTAACCCTTTTGCAATAAAACCATGTCTTGCTGCTTGTGCAAAAGGAATAATTCCATATTGTTTACAATTTTTAAGAATCAATTTAATATTTTCTATATTTTTATTTCGTGAATTTTTAATAGAAAATTTTTTTTGCAGTAAACTTAAGTAATTAATCTTTTGTGAGATTTTATCTAAGTTTGCACTGCTATTTTTATTTATGTTTTTAAGAAAGATATCTTTGTATAAAAATTCTAATTTTTTTTTGATTTTAGAGCTTATTTTATTTGGTAAATAATTTTTTAATTTTTTTTTAATTTCAAAATCATAAGCTGTTACTGCTAAATCAAATTCAATTTTATCATGTAGAAAAGGGATTTTTTTCAATTTTTCTACCCAAAAATCAACTATTATATTTTTATCTCTAGAGCTCAGATGTTCTGGTAAAAAAGAAAAAAAACTTTTTCTTACATCAATGTATGGTTTTCCTGAAAATAATTTCATTAATTTTTTATCAACAAGTTTAGAATAACCCATTTTTTCTCTGGCTATAGCCCAACTTTTATCTGTAACTAAATTTGCATAAATGGATGAAGATAATTTTTTTGGATTTTTACCAATTAATTCTGCAGGATTCCAATCAGACATTTGTGATAAGATCTGATTTTTTTTCTTAAAGTATCTATTTAAATATCTTTTATCAGTCTTAATTTTTTTATCTATAATTTTTTTATCTATATTCCATTTTGATATAGTGGAAATATTTCTTACCTGTAATAAATAAATTTTTAATTTATTATCTACTACAAACTCTATATCAAGATATATATTTTTAATTTTTTTTTCTAAGTCTTGAACACAATTTAATAACTTTTGAAATCTTTTAGATTTTAAAGAGGTAAATCCTTCTCGATAAATAATTAGTTTTTTATTTGAGTCTTTACCTTGTCCAGAAGTAACTGTATCAGTTTTTTTTGAATTATCGTCATAATTAATGATATAATATGGAGACCCATTTGTTAGATCATGAGTAAAAATAACACCACTCATAGATACTTTTGTGATTTGTTTTTGAATGATTACTTTATTTTTCTGATTTTTTTTTTTATAACTGTTTATAACTTTATCAATTGAAATTTCTAAATTTTTTTTGTTACTAGAATTTACCCCTAAAATTGATAAGTATTTTCCAGCTTGTGATTGATTTTTTAAGTCTTCATCAAACGAAGAAGATCTAATAACAATTTTTGATTTAAATTTTTTTTGTATAATTTTAATAATTTTTTTTTTTGAATTTTTCCATTCATCGGTTTTAAAAACATAAGTTTCGGGTATTAAAAAATTTAAATTATATTTTTTTAATTTTAAAATAGTGTCAGCTTTTGAGTCTAATTTCATTATGTATAATTTTGTTTTCCCAATCCAGGAAGGAGCCTTTGTTTTAAAAGTCTTGGAAAATGGGAAATCATTACAAAAATTGAAAATAAATATGCTATTATGGAAATAGAATTTGGTTTTGCTAATTTTAGTTTTCTAAATCCAGAATACCCCAAAGAACAATATAATGACCAAGTATTTGCTTTTAGTGATGCTTTTCTCTGATTATCTATATCAAAAAAGTATTTATCGTCTATATCTTTTAAATTTACTTCAAAAGATTTTTTTTCTTGTATAATTATATCAATATCTTTAATTCTATTTTTTATAAAGTTAATTTCATCATCTCTTAATATTTTGCTGTAATATTGATTTGGTTTCTGATTGATACCAATATTTTTTCCTTGTTGAGAATTTCCAAGCCATTTTTTTCCACATAACGTTGGTGACACAAGACTATCTTCATAATTAACTTTTAATTTATTTGATAAAATTTTCATTGAATTTGAAGGTTCTTCTACTAATTTTTCGAATTTATATGTAATTAATCTATCTTTTGAAAAGTTTTTTTCTTGAAGTAGCTTAATTCGGCTAATTGAAATTAACCATGTTGTAATAATTGAATTTAAATCATATGCATCAAATTTTTTTATCAAAAAATTTGGAGGTAGCGGTTTAGAAAATCTTCTTGATCCAAAAAATCTTCTTGCAATTCTTGTTTTTTCTGCAGCAATATAACCAATACAATCTCTTATGGGTAACAATATGTATGAATTTTTAAATTCATCAAAATATTTACTAAAGTCAGATAAAAACAATCCTCCACTATCATGGGTCACAACATACCTAGGATTTTTAAAGTAAGCACCATTATCCCAACTTTCAAAATATGCCTTATGTTTTCCCTCAAATAATTCTTGATTGGATTTGACCCCTAAACAATAATCATTTAGTTTCTTAACATATAGTTCATGATTAAAATCTGTTTCTATGAACTTTTCATAAAATGCTTTTTCAAGATAATTTTTTCTAATTCCAAACTTTCCACTAGTTTCTTCACCCCACTTGTAAGAAATAATTTCTTTTTCAGCATCAAAATATTTAACGGGGTTTATATTTTCATTAAAATCTGGAATGTAAGTAGGTGTCCCTGTTATTTTATCTAAAAAACCGTAAGATGTATTGTCAAATTTAAAACCAACTTCCATCGGATATGATGCAAAATCTTTATGACCATCAAATAATCTTGCTAATAAAGAGCCACCACTTCTATTAATACCCGCAATAAACACAAAATCCATTAAAAAACCTCTTGCTCATTCTCATACTGAAAAATCATTTTTTCGAATATATCTCTAAATTTTGGAGACAACCTTTTAATTATTTTTTTTTTGATCTTAAATCTCTCTGTATAATTTATTTTTCTTGGAAAATTTTGCTCTTTTAAAGCTTGATTAATCTTATTTGAAAATCTTAATTTTAATTTTTTAGAAATTTTTTTTAGGACTTGATTTGTTTCAAGAAGAAGATCATCAAACTTTATCAAAATTATATTATCTTTATTTCTGGATGTTTTATAATTTTTTTTAAATAAGTTTTTTAAATTTGATTGCATTAATATAATTTTGTCTTCATTTGATTTGCAAAATTTTAATTTATTTTCTGATCCTTTTAAAAAAAAAGGTAGAGTCTTATTTTTATAATTAAAAGTAATTACATTACTTTTTGGATCTTCAAAATATTTATCTACATAGCCTTTTTTAATCCATGAGTATACAATATCTACGGGATGACGACTGATGTTGATTATTTTTGAAGTATCTAAAATATTTTCTAAATGTTTTAAATTAGCAAGTCCCTCATGAATTAAAATTGGGAAATAATTTTTTTTTAAAATTTTTTTTTCAAAAGAATTAGATTTAATCATTTTGGCTCTTTTTTTATAATTAATTTCACCTTTATATTTTTTTAAATTTGTTAAATCATTTGTTTTATTATTTAAATTCCTACCATTAATTTTATCAAATACTTCCTCATTAAGTGCTCTAATGATTAAATTTTTACTTATCTTATTTTTAATTAAATTAAAAAAATTATATATTAATAAATTCTCTACACTTGTATTAAAAAAAAATTGTTCACAATTTTTCATTGAAGAGATAAGTGGACTTAAAGCTAACTTGCCACTTCTTGTTAATCCAGTAATAACGATAAATTTTTTTGTGGATAGGTTGATTTCTTTATTTTTCATCTGGTAGAAATCATAAGTTTATATAACTTTTTTGCTATATTAAAATCTTTAAGATAATTGATATCCATAAAATTGAGGTATTCTATTTCAATTATTTTACTTCTTTTATTAAATATCATTTTCTCTTTTAACCATGTTTGCTCTTTACCCCAATAAAACTGGCCTGCATCATGATAGATTTTTTTCAAATCTTGTGACCTTTTCTTATAATTGTTGGACATTAAAAATTTTAAATTTTCGTTTTTAAAATAAAACGATCTTTGTGGTGGGCTTATATATTCACAAGCCGAAAAAACATAACTTCTTGATTTTTTTAACAAATTAAATCCTTTGACAATATCTTTATAATTTATAAGAGGAGAAGTTGGATAAATACAACAAACATTATTTATTTTATATTTTTTTTTTTTTAGTTTAATTATAGTCTGAATTATAGCTTCATTAAAATGAGTTTTATCGTCTGCAATTTTTTTTGATCTCAAGAAAGGTACCTCTGCTCCATATTTTTCCGCAATTTTTTTTAATTTATTTGACTCTGTAGAAATAATAATTTTATCAAAAATTTTAGTTTTTTTTGCTGCTTCAATTGAATAACTTATTATTGGCTTATCAAAAAAAGTTTTTATATTTTTCTGTGGAAGTCTTTTAGATCCTAACCTAGCTGGAATGATTGCTAAGTTCATTTTTTTTTTGCAAGTATGACGATGTTGTCTGAAAAATTTATTAAAAAAGGAATTATCTTAAAATCTAGAATTTTTTGCAATAACAGGTCTAAAATATACCAAAAATAAAAAAAGATATTTTTTTTTGGAAAAAAAAATGTGGCACCAGTTTTTTTAGTTATATCAAAATTAAATTTAACAAGTAATTTTTTCAAACGATTATATGAATAAAGTCTTTTTTTGATTTTATAATCTAACTTGTCTGTACCTTTTGTCATAAAGTTTAAATTCATAAAAGTTGTATTTTCATATTTTTTAAAATATTTCCCAATTCGACTTTCACATAATATTGATTTAAAACTAGGCGATATTAAAAACTCTTCATTTAATAAAAAATAGCTAAGTTTTAAAATTGCATGTCTAGGTTTTATCAAATCTAATAGAGGATACATATTTGCTTGACATAAAATCAGGTTTCCATCATTTTTTAATACTCGATTAATTTCATTGAAGCAGTAATTTAAATTTCCTACATATTGTATAGACCCAACGATAATACATGCATCAAATTCATTGTCATTTATGGGAAATTTCTTTTCCATACTTTGGTTTATAAATTTAGCAGTTCCTTCCGTGACAAATTTTTTACATTTTTTTTCAGACTCTTCACATAAATGTTTTGAGATATCAATACCAGTTATGTTATAGCCCAATTCACAAATTTTTTTTGCTGTTTGACCTGCTCCTCCCCCTAATTCTAAAACTTTTGAACCTTTGGGTAAATTTAGCAATTTCAAATAATTTAAAACTTTTTTTTGTCTTAATATCAAATGATGACTTAGAGGATTATCTTTGTCATAGGTAAAATTGTGCCACTTTTTGGTTCTATCATCATTCCACCATCCACTCACTTCTTTATCTTGTATCTCTTCGTTATCAATTTCATATTTCATTATCTAAAATCCTTTTCTTCTAATATTGATAAAGTATTTGCTCTAGAATTTTTTCTTGCAAAAGCAGCATATAGTAAGCAAACATTTTTGTTATTTTTAAAAATTATTTTTTTATTATGTCTTATATTTGAGTAAATAAACTTATCTAATGAAATTGGAAATTTGTTTGTTTTAAAAATAAATGAGTTCATTCTAAGGTATGACAGATCATAAACTTTTTGATTATCAGTAAATATTATCATCTCGATAGAGGGATTAATGCTCAAAATTTTTTCAATCACATAACCCTTTCTGGTAAATATTATTATTTTATTATCTCTTTCATTAATTTGGCTTAAATTTTTAAAAAAAATATCTTTTGTTTGCATAAATTTATTATTTTTTTTAGTATTTATTTTTTTATTTTCATTTGGATTATTAAAATTTTTTAGCCAATTTATTGTTTTTAAAAATTTTTTTGAAGTAGCCGTCTCATCACTAAGCATAAGATAGTCGGCATTTAACGATTTAGAAAAACTCAAAGATATGATTTCACTTTTTGTTGGGGAATTATTAAAAATCATAGTTTCCAAATTTTCAGTGGCCATTATTAATAATTTTCCATAATACTTTGTGCATTTAGATATTTTAATTGTTTGGTTATATAAATTAGTATCACCTATTTCTGCTGCCAAATCACCTCTGTCTATCATTATGATATCTGAACTTTGACAAATTGAACTCATATTCTTGCAACCTTGATCATTCTCAATTTTTGAAACTATAATTTTGTTTGACTTGAGACGCATTTTGTTAACTAGATTATGATTTTGAACATAACTCAAACCAATGGCGTCAAAATTAAATTTTTTAATTTTTTTTAAAAAATCTAAATAAACTTTTTCTTGAAATTTATTATCATAAATTGAAAATGGTATATTTAATCCCTTTTTACTTAATAAAGTAAAGCTTTCTTTAGATGAGCCTAAAATATAGTTTTTACCTTTTGTAATAAATTTAAAAACAAATTTACCATCTGACACAGAAAACATCTTTGGATTATTAAATTTAGGTAAAGGTTTTGATATTTCAATTTGCCTCACATCATTTAATTTTTTTTTTTTTCCAAAATAAAAAATAATTTTTTCATTTTTTTTTTTTTATAGATTTTTTGAATTTAAAGTCCTTGGTTTAATTCCTGGTAAATCGATAAGAATTTTGCATCTAGGGTTAATTTTTTTTATTCGATTACATATTTTTTTATGCCAATTTAAATCATTGTGAGCCCCATTAAGTCTTACAAATTTTGAATAACTTACTATTTTTTTAAGATTATTAACACCTTCAGTAGCTGGGCCTATTGTTGAAAGAACATTTGTCATTTTATATTTATTTTTTTTCTAATTTTGGTTGCTGAAATTTTTTCAATGTTCATAGGTAAATTAATTTTTCTTATTTTATATCCCACTTTACGTCCATAAACTACTGAACTAACAACAGGTATTTTAATTATAATGAACTTATTCTTATATTCTTTTAAAGTTTCTGTAATTTTTTTTTTTACCAAATTAAAACTATAAGGGTTTTTTTTATTAATTCCTTGACTATCCATTACCAATATACACACTTGATTTGAAGACTTTAATGCTTTTAAAAAAAGCTTTTTGTGGCCTAAATGAAATGGCTGAAAACGTCCGATATATATTGCGGTTTTTTTTTTCCAGTTAAATTTCATGAGTGTTTAGTTTTATAATTTAAAAAAATTCCTTATATAATTATTATTTTTATTGTAAATACATTATAAATTACTAAAACTAATTTAATCATGAATGATAATCCAGAGCTAATAAAGGTAAATATTTCACCAGATGACAGAGGAGAAATTACCCATTGTAATGATTTTGATTTTATTAAAAAAAAAATTAAAAGATTTTATAAAATAGAAAACCATAAATTAAATTTTGTTCGAGCATGGCATGCACATAAAACAGAACAAAAATATATATTTATTATTTCTGGTTCAATTAAGGTTTCATTAGTAAAAATTGATAACTGGAAAAAACCATCTAAAAAATTAAAAGTTATAAACTTTTTTTTAAATGAAAAGTGTCCTCAAATATTATACATACCTGGCGGATATGCACATGGCACACAAAATTTAAAAAAAAAAACATCATTTTTAGTTTATTCAAACTTTTCTATTGAAGAGAGTCTTAAAGACGATTTTAGATATCCATATGATTATTGGGATAAATGGAAAATTAATTTTAGATAATTGTTTATGGATAAAGAAAATTTTATTAAAGAAAATGATAAGATAGCTACTGCTTTAAAAAAAATTTCTGGTTCTTTTGGAAAAATAATATGTGTAACAGATAATTATAAAAAATTATTGGGAGTAATTACTGCTGGAGACATAAGAAGAGCAATTCTATCAGGTAATGACCCTAATCAGTCAATAAAAAAAATTTATAATAAAAACGTTTCATTTATTTTTGATACTGAGCTTAAGAATAAAAAATTTATTAAAAGCAATTTTTATAATAGAGAAATTAATCAATCTATTTTTTATATGCCTGTAGTTGACAAAAAAAAAAGAGTTAAAAATATCTTAACAACAGAAAGAATAATTGAATTAATGGAAAACAAAAATTTCAAGAAACTAAAAAAAAAACTTCCAAAAGTTTTGATTGTTGGGGGTGCCGGTTATATTGGAAGTATTCTATGTAATAAACTTTTAAAAAAAAATTATTCAGTTAAAATTGTTGACAAGGTTCTTTATGATAAAAATGTTATTAATAATTTTAAAAAAAACAAAAATTTTTCATTTGATAAGGCAGATATTTGTGACTTAAATACACAAATTAATGTAATTAGAGATATTGATGTAGTTGTATTTCTTGCTGAAATAGTTGGAGACCCTGCTTGTAATGCAAGGCCTGAAGATGCACTAAAAACAAATTATTTATCATTATCAAGTATGGCTCAACTATGTTCTTACTTGGGAATTTCAAAATTTATTTATACATCTTCATGCAGTGTCTATGGATTAGACAAACACAATAGATTGCTAACAGAAAAGTCAAATTTAAATCCAATTTCTCACTATGCGAGAATGAAAATTATGTCTGAAAAAGCTCTTCTAGCAAATAAAAACGACATATTTAAACCTACAATTTTTAGACTTGGTACTGTTTTTGGTCCTTCGTTGAGAAATAGATTTGATTTAGTTGTTAATACGATGGCAAAAAATGCGTATTATAATAAAAAAATTAATCTTCATGGTGGAGAACAATGGAGACCAAATATTCACGTAGAGGATGTAGCTGATGGAATAATCGCCTCAATTAAATCAAATCAAAAAATAGTAGGAAATAAGATTTTCAATTTATCTTCTGACAACTCTAATTTTAAAATTAAAGATATAGCATTTGGAGCAAAAAAAATATTTAAAAAAGCAAAAATTGATGTCCAAAAAAGTATGGTGGATGCGAGAAACTATAGAGTATCTTCAAAAAAATTTTTTATTTCATCTGGATTTAGAGCAAAAAAAACAATAGGCCAAGCTTACAAAGATTTTGAAAAACTATTCAGAAAAAATAAGAACTTCAATCCTAATAGAAAAATTTTTAGCAACATAAAGGTTTTAGGTGATAAATAAAAGGTTTTTACCCTACAGCCGACAATTTATTTCAAAGGGTGATATTGAAAAAGTTGTTTCAGTTTTAAAATCTGATTTTATCACTCAAGGACCTGAAATAATAAATTTTGAAAAAAATTTTGCAAAATATGTCGGAGCAAAATATGCTGTAGCGTGTGCAACTGGAACAGCAGCTTTACATATTTCATGCTTGGCATTAGGTATTAATAACAAATCAAAAGTTCTTACATCTGCAGTAACATTTGTTGCTTCAGCAAACTGTGCAGAATTTATAGGTGCAAATATTGATTTCGTAGATATAGATAAAAAAACACATTGTATTTCTGTTGAAGATTTAGAGAGAAAATTGAGAACAAATAAAAAAATAGATCTTGTAATTGTTGTTCACCTAGCTGGTCACAGCTCAAATATGAAAAAAATTAATGAGCTCAAAAAAAACTATAAATTTAGTTTAATTGAAGACTCTTGTCATGCACTTGGAGGTAGATATAATAAATCTAAAGTTGGATCATGTCATTACTCGGATATTTCAACATTTAGTTTTCATCCTGTAAAACCAATCACAACAGGTGAGGGAGGAATGATCACAACAAATAATAAAAAAATTTATGATAAGCTTATTTTATTCAGGACACATGGTATTCATAAAAATCCTAAAAATTTTACTAATCCTGATTTTGGTTTTGATAAAAATAAGGAACCTAACAGGTGGTATTATGAAATGTCTGATCTTGGTTATAATTATAGATTAACTGATATTCAAGCAGCACTGGGCAACAGTCAATTGAAAAGAATTGATAAAATTACAAAAAGAAGAAATGAAGTAGCAAATTTTTACAAACAAGAGTTGAAAAATATTTCTTGTGTTACTCTTCCAGTCTCATCAAAAAAAATTTACCATGCATATCATCTATTCACAATTTTATTTGATTTTAAAAAACTCAAAATATCAAAGAATTCTTTTATGAAAAAATTAGCTGAAAACGGCATAGGCTCACAAGTATTATATATTCCTGTTTTCTTACAACCCTATTATAAAAAGAAATATAATTTTAAAATAAAAAATTTTCCTAATGCTATGAATTATTATGAAAGAGCATTAAGTATACCAATATTTTTTGACATCACAAAAAATGAATTAAAAAAAGTAGTAAGTATAATCAAAAAATTAACCACAAATATTTGATATTAAGAAAATTATTTTTCTAACAACCTTAATGGATGTCATCATACTATATATAATTATTTTTTTTATTTCTACGGTTCAATCTATAGCAGGCGTTGGCGTCTTAGTTTTGGGCACACCCATATTACTTGTATTAAATTATTCAATCATAGAAACAATGTTTTTTTTATTACCCGTATCAATTATTTCAAGCTTAGGAAATTTAGTTTTAATTAATTCTATTTTTAAAATTAAAAAAAAAGTGGATCTAAAATTAATTAAATATTTTTTTATTTTTTGTTTTCCTTCAATTTGTTTAGGATTAATTATCATCAAAAAATTCAATGAATTGATTAATTTCAATATATTAGTGTCTATAATAATCATTTTTTCAATAATTATAAAAATTAAATCTAAAAAATTTTTAGTTAATCTAAACAAAAATTCAAAAAAAATTATTACTTTTTTTATTGGTTTAATTCATGGGTTAACAAATTCGGGTGGAACTCTTTTAAGTCTTTTTATATCAAGTAAAGAAAAAAAAAATACTAATTTGATTAGATTTGAAATACATTTACTTTATTTTTTCTTAGCAATTACACAATTTATATTTCTATGTTTTTTATTAAGAAATGAATTTGAATTCTATTTAAATTTATACATCGTTCTACCTATGATAATAATTTCCTGTTTTATTGGAAATATACTCGCTAATAAGATCAAAGAAATATCATTATATGTCATTTACCTATTAGCAATTATCTCAAGTATAATCTTATTCATTAAAGGTATTTAATTAGTTGATATTTTATTAGATGCTACTAATTACAGATTAATTTCTACTAAATAAACTTTCGAAATTCTTTAAATAAAAATAAACTAAAACTATATTTTTATAAAAGAAGGAATATTATAAAAAGATAGTTTTTCTAATTTTAATTTATGTTTTTTTACAAATTCATCAGCAGAATTTGTTTCACCGTTTGCATCATTATAATCATCAAATACAATCAATCCACCAGGAACAATTCTTTCATGTAATAACTCAAGTGCAAAATCAGTTGGTTCTTTGACGTCCATGTCCAAACTTAAAAGTGCTATTCTTGTTTCTGGATTTTTTTTTAAATAACTGGGAAGAGTGTCAAATATATTACCTTTAACCAGATCAAAATTTTTAAAACCTTTTAACTCAAAAAGTTTATTTACTTCTTCTAAACTTAATCCATTACCACCAACTTTTTCAAAATTCTCTATAAAATTTATATCATTTTTGCTTTTTAATTTTTTAGATGGGAATGTTCCAAAAGTGTCGAAACCTATAATTTTTCTGGAATAGTTATTTTCTAAAGAGTCTCTAAAAGTTGCAAACCGAAGAAGTGAAGCCGCTTTATAAACGCCCAATTCTATTAGATGACCAGGAATATTTATTATTGATTTATAAAGTTCATAATGAGATAAGATTTTATTAATTCTCGAGTTTTCTGAAAACCAATAAAAACCATTTTCATAATCCCAAACCTTGTCGGCCTCCAAACCTCTTATCTTTTTTATTTTGGACATAAATTTTATGATAGGTGTTAATTAAAATTAAGTTCAATAAATTTTTTTTTGTATATTTTATCTTTATATAAAATATTAAATATAAAAAATTTTTTTCAGTGCATAAATCAAGCCAATTGAGCTATTAGTACTGGTCAGCTGCACGCATTACTGCGCTTCCACATCCAGCCTATCAACGTGGTGGTCTACCACGGCTCTATAGG